>Ga0209985_10000062_pt1 | contig 115887 bp, 103 predicted proteins | sample NOAtaG_FD_187305 | JGI IMG/M metagenome (GOLD analysis project Ga0209985, IMG submission 187305) | Freshwater lake microbial communities from Lake Erie, under a cyanobacterial bloom - NOAA_Erie_Diel6S_1000h metaG (SPAdes) (version 2) | ecosystem: Environmental > Aquatic > Freshwater > Lake ... | reverse complement strand
TGGTCAGCCTGCTGGGCGTCCGGCACCTGATCCTGGCGGTCAACAAGATGGACCTGGTCGACGGGGCGCAGGCGGTGTTCGACGCCATCGTCGCCGAGTTCACGGCCTTCGCCGCAAAGCTGGGTCGGACGGAGGTGCACGCCGTGCCCCTGTCGGCGCTGCGCGGGGACAATGTGCTCACCGCCGGGACGCTGACGCCCTGGTACGCCGGCCCGCCGCTGATGACCCTGCTGGAGCAGCTGCCGGTCGGCGACGACCTGGCCGCCGGGCCGTTCCGCATGCCGGTGCAGTGGGTCAACCGGCCGGGACCGGACTTCCGCGGCTTCGCCGGCCTGATCGCCGCCGGCAGCGTCGCCCCGGGCGATGCGGTGAAGGTGCTGCCGGGCGGCGCGGTCAGCCGGGTGGCGCGCCTCGTCACCGCCGACGGTGACCTCGACCGCGCAGTGGCCGGCCAGTCGGTGACCCTGACCCTGACCGACGAGATCGAGGTGTCGCGCGGTGCCGTGCTGGCGGCGGCCGACGCCCCGCTGGAGGTGGCCGACCAGTTCGAGGCCACCCTGGTGTGGATGGACGAAGAGCCGCTGCTGCCCGGCCGACCCTATCTGATCAGGCTGGGGACGCGGCAGGCGGGGGTGCAGGTCACCGACCTGAAGCACCGGGTCAACGTCAACACCCTGGAGCCGCAGCCGGCCACCCGGCTGGAGCTGAACGCGATCGCGGTGGCCAAGCTGTCGCTGGACGCGCCTGTGGCCTTTGCGCCCTATCCGGAGAACCGCGATCTGGGCGGCTTCATCCTGATCGACCGCATCTCCAACCGTACGGTCGGGGCTGGCATGATCCGCTTCGCCCTGCGCCGGGCGCACAATCTCCACTGGCAGGCCCTGTCGGTCGACAAGGCGGCGCGCGCCGCCCTGAAGCGCCAGACCGGGGTGGTAGTGTGGTTCACCGGCCTGTCCGGCGCGGGCAAGTCGACCATCGCCGACCTGGTCGAGAAGCGGCTGCACGCCCTGGGTCGCCACACCTATCTGCTGGACGGCGACAATGTCCGGCACGGGCTGAACCGCGACCTCGGCTTCACCGACGAGGACCGGGTCGAGAACATCCGGCGGGTGGCCGAGGTGGCGCGGCTGATGGTCGACGCCGGACTCATCGTCATGGTCAGCTTCATCTCGCCGTTCCGCGCCGAGCGCCGGCTGGCGCGCGACCTGATGGGACCGGGCGAGTTCGTCGAGGTGCACGTCGACACGCCGCTGGCGGTGGCCGAGCAGCGCGACGTCAAGGGCCTGTACCGCAAGGCGCGCGATGGCCAGCTGAAGAACTTCACCGGCATCGACAGCCCCTACGAGCCGCCCGAGGCGGCGGAGATCGTCATCGACACGACGCGCGAAAGCCCCGAGGCGGCGGCGGAGCGGATCGTCGCCCGGCTGGAGGCGCGGGATGAGCGCTGAGGCCTCGCTGCAGGACGATGCAGCGCTGGTCGCCCGCGGCCGTGGCGGCGACCCGGCGACTCGGCTAGGCTCGTCTCCCGACCGCTGCGGAGCCGACAGGCGCGTCCGTGACCGAACAGCCCGCTTCCCTCGCCCCCGGCCCGCCCCTGATCGGCCCCTGGCCCAGCTACACCGAGGCCGAGGTGGCCGCCGTGGCCGGGGTTCTGGCCTCCAACAGGGTCAACTACTGGACCGGGGATCGCACCTGCGAGTTCGAGCGCCGTTTCGCCGACTGGGTCGGGACGCGGCATGCCATCGCACTGGCCAACGGCACGGTGGCGCTGGAGCTGGCGCTGACCGCCGTCGGCGTCGGCCCCGGCGACGAGGTGGTAACCACGCCGCGCACCTTCATCGCCTCGGCCTCCTCGGCGGTGACCATCGGGGCCCGGCCGGTGTTCGCCGACGTTGATCCGGACAGCCAGAACCTGACGGCGGAGACCATCGCCGCGGTGCTGACGCCCCGCACCCGGGCCATCGTCTGCGTCCATCTGGCGGGCCAGCCCTGCGACATGGACCCGATCCTCGCCCTCGCCCGGGCGCGGGGGATCAAGGTGATCGAGGACTGCGCCCAGGCCCATGGCGCGCGCTATCGCGGCCGCAGCGTCGGGGCCCTCGGCGACATCGCCGCCTGGTCCTTTTGCCAGGACAAGATCATGACCACCGGCGGCGAGGGCGGCATGGTCACCACTGACGATCCCGACCTGTGGGCGCGGGTCTGGTCAGCCAAGGACCACGGCAAGAGCTGGGAGGGCATGTACGCGCGGGTTCATCCCCCTGGCCCCCGGCTGGTGCACGACAGCTTCGGCGGCAACGGCCGGATGATCGAGATGCAGGCCGTCATCGGCCTGATCCAGCTGGAGTTGATGGCTGACTGGACGGCACGGCGGAGCGCGATCGCGGAACGGCTGCGGGCGGCGCTGGCGGCCTGTCCCGGGATGCGCGTCCCGCCAGTCCCGCAGGAAGTGACGCATGGCTGGTACCGGGTCTACGGCTTTGTGCGGCCCGAGCAGCTGGCCCCGGGCTGGACCCGCGACCGGCTGATCGAGACCCTCGCGGCGCGCGGCGTCCCCTGCGTGCACGGCTCCGCCCCGGAGGTCTATCTGGAGCGGGCCTTCGACGGGACGGGATGGCGGCCCGCCGAGCGGCTCCCGACAGCGCGGGCGCTCGGCGAGACCGGCTTCGCTTTCCTGTGCCACCCGACCCTCAGCGATGCGCTGGTCGAGCACGCCTGCGCCGTCTTCGCCGAGGTGGCGACGGAAGCGTTTGTCTGAGCGCACGCCTGCGGCTGGAAGAGCATCACAGCGGCCACAGCGAGGTCACAGCGGGCACAGCGGCGTCGGCGCAGCGGCGCGCGAAGCGCCTTGTCCTGTTCAGTTTCAAGAGCCCTCCCCCTCGATGGGGGAGGGTTGGGTGGGGGTGGGACTCCTTCCGGGGACAAGTCGAAGTGCTGGAGGCGCGCCCCGCCTCATGCGCTCGTCCGTCCAACATCGCGCTCCCACCCCCATCCCCGACCCTTCCCCCATCGAGGGGGAAGGGAGAGGCGCCCAGCCCCGCGGCCACGGTCCCGCTGGCCATCGGCCGGGCGCGCGGCTAAACCCCGCGCCAAACAACAAGACCCGGGAGCCTGGACCATGCGCGACATCCATCACTTTATCGGCGGGCAGACCCTTGCCGGGGCCTCGGGCCGCTTCGGCGACGTCATGGACCCCAACACTGGCCAGGTGCAGGCGCGGGTACAGCTGGCCACGATCGACGAGGTGGATCGCGCGGTGCAGTCAGCCCAGGCGGCCTTCGAGGGCTGGGCCTCGACGAATCCGCAGCGCCGGGCGCGGGTGATGTTCGAGTTCAAGCGCGTGGTCGAGGCGCGCATGGACGAGCTGGCCCACCTGCTGTCCTCCGAGCACGGCAAGGTGATCGCTGACTCGAAGGGCGACCTCCAGCGCGGGCTGGAGGTGATCGAGTTCGCCTGCGGCATCCCCCACGCGCTGAAGGGTGAATACACCCAGGGTGCCGGGCCGGGCATCGACGTCTATTCCATGCGCCAGCCGCTGGGCGTGGTGGCCGGTATCACCCCGTTCAACTTCCCGGGCATGATCCCGATGTGGATGTTCGGGGTAGCCATCGCCGTCGGCAACACCTTCGTGCTCAAGCCGTCGGAGCGCGATCCGTCGGTACCGGTGCGGCTGGCCGAGCTGATGCTGGAGGCTGGGGTCCCCGAGGGGGTGCTGAACGTGGTCCACGGCGACAAGGTCGCGGTCGATGCCCTTCTGACCCATCCGCAGGTGCACGCTGTCAGCTTCGTCGGCTCGTCCGACATCGCCCATTATGTGTACCGGCTGGGTGCCGAGCACGGGAAGCGCGTCCAGGCCATGGGCGGGGCCAAGAACCACGGCATCGTCCTGCCCGACGCCGACATGGACCAGGTGATCAGGGACCTGACCGGCGCGGCCTATGGCTCGGCCGGCGAGCGTTGCATGGCGCTGCCGGTGGTCGTGCCGGTGGGCCAGAAGACCGCCGACGACCTGCGCGAGCGGCTGGTGGAAGAGATCCCGTCGCTCAAGGTCGGGGTCTCGACCGATGCCGACGCCCACTATGGGCCGGTGGTCACCGCCGCCCATAAGGCGCGGGTCGAGGGCTGGATCGCCAGGGGGGTCGAGGAGGGTGCCGAGCTGATCGTCGACGGCCGCGGCTTCAGCCTGCAGGGCCATGAACAAGGCTTTTTTATCGGCCCGTCGCTGTTCGACCAGGTCAAGCCGACCATGGAGAGCTATCGCGAGGAGATCTTCGGCCCGGTGCTGCAGATCGTTCGCGCCGAGAGCTTCGAGGCGGCGCTGGCCCTGCCGTCGCAGCATCAGTACGGCAATGGGGTGGCCATCTTCACGCGGAGCGGCAGCGCCGCGCGCGACTTCGCCGCGCGGGTCAATGTCGGCATGGTCGGCATCAATGTGCCGATCCCGGTGCCGGTGGCCTATCACACCTTCGGCGGCTGGAAGCGCTCGGCCTTCGGCGACATCAACCAGCACGGCATGGAGGGCGTCCGTTTCTGGACGAAGACCAAGACCGTGACGGCGCGCTGGCCCGACAGCGCGCTGGAGCACGCCGACTCGTCGTTCGTCATCCCGACCATGCGCTGAGATCAGGCCCGACCTGCTCGGGTGGGGCCGCTGCGCCGGCAGGCTCGGGCGGCGAGGCGGAGGCGGGCGGCGGTTCGCCGCTCCCCACGCCGTGCGCCATCGCCCGGTGGGGGAAGGCGGGTGCCGGGATCGGCTCGAACGCCAGCGGGCGGAACTCACGGTGACGCTCGTCGCGCTGCACCCGCTCGAGCAGTCGGTCCAGATCGCCCCGAGCGCCCTCGGCCGCCTGCAGGAAGCGCCTCCAAATGCAGCGTGATGACGCCGGTGATCGGGTCGCGGCGGTTGCCGCGCTCCGCCTGCCCCGGAACATCGGCGAGGGCCGCGCCGAGCGGCCGACTTCGCCCACGGCGACGCCCGGGCCCAGGGTGAAACAACTCAGACGGGATCTCATGGAGTGAAATTGCCAGTAAACTGGCCTGGATTGAGATGAAATATCATCCAAGACCTTCGCCTTGGCAGTATTGAGGCGCTAACCCGCAAGGCCGCCCGGCGGCCTTGCGGTCCGCTCCCGCCCGCGCCATCTGGCGGGCATGATGATGAGCGGATTTCCCGACTGGCACGGCACCACCATCCTCGCGGTGCGCAGGGACGGGCGCACCGTCATCGCCGGCGACGGCCAGGTCTCCATGGGCCCCACGGTGGTCAAGGGCGCGGCGCGCAAGGTGCGCCGCCTGGCCGGCGGCAAGGTGATCGCCGGTTTCGCCGGAGCCACCGCCGACGCCTTCACCCTGATCGAGCGGCTGGAAGCCAAGCTGGAGCAGTACCCCGACCAGCTGGCCCGGGCCTGCGTCGACCTGGCCAAGGACTGGCGCACGGACCGCTACCTGCGGCGGCTGGAGGCCATGCTACTGGTGGCCGACCGGTCGAGCATCTTCTCCGTTACCGGCGTCGGTGATGTTCTGGAGCCGGAGCACGGGGTCGCGGCGGTCGGCTCCGGCGGCAACTTCGCGCTGGCGGCGGCGCGGGCGCTGGTCGACCACACGGCGCTCGACGCCGAGGCGGTGGCGCGCCGCGCCATGGCCATCGCCGCCGACATTTGCGTCTACACCAACGGCAACCTGACGGTGGAGATCCTGGGCGACTGAGCCGGGGCCGGTCGCTTCTGGCCAGGTTCGGCCCCCTGAAACCGCCGAGGTGTCGCGCTCGATACCGGATGGTCGTCACCCCCGGGCTTGTCCCGAGGGTGACGGTCGGGATTGCAGGATCACTCCCGCCGCGTCAGGCGCGCCAGGGTGTCGCGCGCCAGGACGCGGTGGCGCTCGCGCACATGGCCGCCGAGGGTGGCCAGAACGGCGGCGATCACCGCCGCGTCGTCGCTGAAGCCAATGCCGGCGAACAGGTCCGGGACCAGGTCGGCCGGCAGCACGAAATAGGCAAGGGCGGCCAGCAGCAACCCCTTGGCGGCCGTCGGGGTCTCGGGGTCGCGCGTGGCGTAGTATGCGCCGAGCAACTGGTCGGCGAAGGGGATGCGGGCGGCGACGCGGGTGAACTTGGGCCAGAAGCCCTCACGCACCCGGCGCGCGTTGAGCTGCTGCACCGCAGGCAGCAGGGCGGTGGACGGCTCGATCGCCTCTTCAGGGGCGTCGGCACCCGGGGCGGGTTTGGCGTTCGGCGGCATGGAGGCTAAATCCGCGACGACGGACCTCGGTCCAGGACAACAGACAACATAGGGGCTCAGGACATGAAACTCGACAGTTCGATGGCGGCGGTGGTCACCGGCGGGGCCTCCGGCCTCGGCGAGGGCACGGCGCGGGCACTGGCGGCCCGGGGCGTGAAGGTGGCCCTGTTCGACCTCAACGCCGAGCGCGGCGAGGCGGTGGCCGCCGAAACCGGCGGCGTCTTCTGCGCCGTCGACGTCACCGACGACGCAAGCGTCGCGGCCGGGTTCGACAAGGCCCGCGCCGCCCACGGCCAGGAGCGGCTGACGGTCAACTGCGCCGGCATCGCCACGGGCCAGAAGACGGTCAGCCGCTCGAAGACCGACGGGTCGATGCGGGCCCACGACATGGCCAGCTTCGAGCGCACCGTGCGTATCAACCTGTTCGGCACCTACCGGGTGCTCAGCCAGTCGGCGCTGGGGATGGTGCAGCTGGAGGCGATGGCCGACGGCGAGCGCGGCCTGATCGTCAACACCGCCTCGGTCGCCGCCCAGGACGGCCAGATCGGCCAGGCCGCCTATTCCGCCTCCAAGGGCGGGGTCTACGCCCTGACCCTGCCGGTGGCGCGCGACCTGATGAACGACGGGGTGCGGGTCAACACGGTGCTGCCGGGCATCATGTGGACGCCGATGATGGCCGGCATGGACCAGAAGGTGCAGGACGCCCTGGCCGCCCAGATCCCCTTCCCCAAGCGCCTCGGCACGCCGGCGGACTATGCCGCCCTGGTGCTGCATCTGGCGGAGAACGTCTACATCAATGGCGAATGCATCCGGCTGGACGGCGGCATCCGCATGGCGCCGCGGTAGGTGGTCTTTTCTTGCGCGCTATCGCTCGGCGCGCGGCACCTCGCTGTTTGAGCGACCTTCTTGTGCGCTATCGCTCGCGACGCGGTCGCGCGCTGTTTGAGCGCCGTCCTCGCGCGCTATCGATCGAGACGCGGTTGCTCACTGCCCGGGCGAGGGAATCCTGCAAGTACCCTCTTGCGGGGGCGGCGGGGCGTCCGCTATACGCCGCGTCCTCGACTGAGAGCGCGGGCGTAGCTCAGGGGTAGAGCATCACCTTGCCAAGGTGAGGGTCGGGCGTTCGAATCGCCTCGCCCGCTCCAGTCGGAACGGAGAAGGGCCCCGCACCGGCGGGGCCCTTTCGCATTTCCGGAGCCTTTGTGTGGCGTCAGGCCGCTGTGGCGGTCGGCTCGGCGCTTTCGGCTTCCGTCTTCAGGAAGCGGGCGTTCTCGGCCCGGATCTTCGCGTGGGCCGTGTCGTAGAAGAACGGCAGATAGGCGTAGCGCCGGCCGCGCATGACCGGGGTGGCTTCGTGCAGCAGGGCGCAGGAGAAGATCACCGCACCCCCCGTCGGCGGCCGGTAGGTCTGCGGCCCGAACTCCGGGAAGCGCAGGTCGCCGCCCTCGAACTCCTCCGCATTAAGATTGATCGAGCAGGCGAACTGGCGATGAGCCGTGGCCCGGGTGGTGTTGTCGCGATGCGCCTTGAAGTAACCGCCGTCGTCCGCGTCATAGCAGGCGACGATGTAGCGCTCGACGTGGGTCACCTCGAACATCAGCGCCTTCCTGATCATCGGCAGCAGCCGGTTTGACAGGCGGGAACGGATCTCGGCCCTGAGCGCCTCGTCCTCGATGGTGGTGTCGCGGCGCCGCTTGAAACCGTCGATGATCGGCACCGTCATGCCATCGACCTCGCGCATCACGCCCGACTGATGTCCGCCTTCGCGCTCGTAGACCTCGATCAGGCGGCGGCAGAAGGAAGGTTCGAACACCCGGGGCACCACCAGCACCGGAGCGCCCAGGGGGGTTCCGGCATGGTCCTCCGGCGGCGGCAGGCAGCGCAGCCGGTCGAACAGGGCCTGCCCCTCCCCAAGGCGGGCGCGGTCGATGACGCGCATCATGGGGTCGATCACGGTCCAGTAGCCGACGGTTCCGCCGTCCTCCCGCCGCAGGTGAAACCTGTCGGCGATCTCGCCGGCGACGTCGTGAAACACGCGGCGACCGGGAATGTCCTCCGGCGTCCGGGCGAACACCTCCGCATCGCGCACCACCGTGAAGGCCATCATCCGCCGGTCGTCGAACAGGTCGGCGTTACGGTCCAGCAGCTGCTGCGCCGGGACATCAGCCGTCGCCTCGCCCGACAGGAACAGAAGGACCAGATAGGTTCCCCCGAGGCTGCCGAATGCGAAATCCGCGCGGCTTCGGGTCGGGGCCGAGAACAGGGGTGCCAGGGCACCGGCCATCAGGGGCATCGGGGGAACCTCCGGACTGTGGTCAGGTCGGCTGAATGACCGGCCGCGCCCGGAGAGGCGACGATAAGAACCGCATAAGAGCGCCAGAATTGCGTGCGCCCGGCCGATCGGTGCAGGGAGGAGTCATGCTCCGGGTCCCGAACTTCATCGCGCCGCCGCGCGCCCTGCCGCCCCGCGTGGGGCGCTATCTCGTCGCCCTCGGCGTCGTGGCCGTGGCCACCGGGGTTGCGGAGTTGATCTTCCGGGTGTTCGGGACCGATCGCCTGGCGGTGGTGTTCCTGACTGCCGTTGTGGTGGTCGGGACACGCTTCGGAACCGGGCCCGCCTATCTGGCCGGTCTCGCCTCCGTGGCCATGAACAACATCTATCTGACGGAGCCCCGCTTCCGCTTCAGCACCTTCACCCACGAGGACTATCTGGTGCTGGCGCTGTTCGCCCTGGTGGCCGCGCTCAGTGGCCGGCTGACCGGCCGGCTGCATGCCGCCCTTGCCCGCAGCCGCTGCGAGAGCCGGGACCGGGCGCGCCTGCTGGAGGCGTCGCGCAGCTTTCACGCCGCGGCGTCTGAGCCCGCGCTGCTGGCGGACCTGACCGCGCGCCTCCGGGAGGTGGCGGGGGCACCGGTGCCGATCTTTCCGCCCGCCGCGCACGAGGGCGGGGTGCGGCTGGAGGCCGGTCCCGTCCCGGCAGAGGCGCGCCCGGTCGCCGACCTGATGCTGGAGCTCGCCGCCGGGGCGCTGTCGCGCATTCGCGCCGCCGAGCAGCGCGTCGAGCTGCGCACGCTGGAGCGGACCGCGGAGTTCCGTCAGGCCGTGCTGTCCTCGGTGTCGCACGACCTGCGTACGCCGCTGGCGACCATTCTCACGTCCGCCTCCACCTTGCGCGCGTTCGGCGACACCCTGCCGGAGGAGACAGTGGCGCGGGCCTATGCCGACATCGAGGGCGAGGCCCTGCGCATGAACCGCTTCATCGTCGGCCTGCTCGACATGATCCGGGTCGACGGCGGGGGTCTGGAGCCCGATCTCCACGCCCTGGATGTTCTCGAGGTGCTGGACCGCTGTCTGGGGCGGCCGGATCTGAAGGCGCTGCAGATGGTGCGCACCTGGCCTGCGGACCCGGTCATGGTCCTCGCCGACCCCCTGCTCCTCGAGCGCGCGCTCGAAAATGTGCTGGATAACGCCTGGCGTTACGCCGGCGCGGCGGGGCCGGTCGAGGTGGCCGTGGCCGCCGGGGCCGGCACGGTGACGGTTCGCATCACCGACAGCGGGCCCGGTCTCCCGGTGGAGGCGCTCGGCCGGATGTTCGACAAGTTCTATCGCGGGTCGGCCGCCGGCCGCGGCGATGGCGGGGCGGGCCTCGGCCTGTCGATCGCCCGCGGTTTCGTCGAGGCCATGGGCGGTCGGGTGGCGGCGATGCCCGGACCAGCGGGCGGGCTGCGCCTGCAGCTGGAGCTGCCGGCCGCACCGACCCCGATCGGGAGGTGCGCGTGAGCGGAACGATGTCGGGCCACATCCTGCTCGTCGAGGACGACGAGGCACTGCGGCGCACCCTGGCCGCGGCACTCGGCGCGGCTGGCTATGTCGTATCCACGGCCAGCTTCGGAGCGGAGGCGCTGCGGCTGACCGCCGAGGACGCCTTTGACACCGTCCTGCTGGACCTCGGGCTGCCAGATATGGACGGCAAGGAGGTGCTGCGGACCCTGCGGCGACAGTCCGAGGCTCCGGTCATCATCCTCTCGGCGCGCGGCCTTGAGGCCGAAAAGATCGACGCGCTGGATCTCGGGGCCGATGATTATGTCGAGAAGCCGGTTGGCGTCGGCGAGCTGCTGGCCCGCCTGCGGGCGGCGCAGCGGGGGCTGGAGCGGCGTTTCAACCAGCAGACCACCTTTGTCGCCGGACCGCTGAAGGTCAGCTTCGCCGAGCGCCGGGTCTGGGTCATGGAGGAAGAGATGCGGATGACGCCGCGCGAGTTCGAGCTGCTGCGGATTCTCGCCCGGCACGCCGGACGCCCGGTCACCCACCGCCAGATCAGGACCGCGATCTGGGGCGGGGAGGCCGAGATCGACGCCCAGACGGTGCGGGTACTGGTAGCCCAGCTTCGGCTCAAGGTGGAGGAGAACCCCTCCTCGCCCCGACTGGTCCTGACCGAGCCGGGCGTAGGCTACCGCCTCGTCACCGAGCCTGCCGGCCCCGGTTGACCGGCGGGAGGGCGACGCGGCCTTATGGCCCGCCGAGCCGCCGGAGAGCCCTGCATGAGCTTCACCGTTGATCCCGCCTTCGCCGTCGGGTCGATCGCGGCGGCCGAGTGGCCCCTGTGTCATGTGCGGCTGCAGGACGATGCGCGCTTTCCGTGGCTGGTCCTGATCCCCCGCCGCACCGGGCTGGTCGAGCTGGAGGATCTTGAGCCGGCGGCGCGGGCGACGCTGATGGAAGAGGTGGTGCGGGCCGGGGCGGTGGTGCGGCGGATGGCGTCCGCGCCGGTCGACAAGCTGAACGTCGCGGCGCTGGGCAATGTCACCGCCCAGCTGCATGTGCATGTGGTCGGGCGCCGACGCGACGACGGCCTGTGGCCGGATCCGGTGTGGGGTCGGCCCGGTGCGGTCGCGATGGCACCTCCCGAACGTGCGCGAAGGCTGGCCCTGATCGCGGCGGAGCCGCTCAGCGCTGCAGGCTGACCGGGATGTCGCGGCCGTCGACGGCCAGTACGCCGCGCCACACGCCGCCGCGCAGGGTTAGCCGCAGCGTCCCGGCCCCCGTCACAAGGCGCGCCGTGTCCGGGCGCTGGACCTCGCCGGTCAGCACGCCGTCGTCGGCGGCCGGGGCCGCGCCGGGAACCAGCCAGCCCCCCTGCACCGGAGCCTCGCCGCCGGGATCGACGATCGCCAGAAGCAGCTGCACGTGCCCGTCACGGTCGACCACGCGCCAGAGGCCGTCCAGCGGCCCCATGCCCGATTCGACCCGGCGCTCGGCCGCCGCCACGCCCTGTTCGTAGGCCAGCTCGATGGCGGTCTCGGAGGCCTCATACTCTCCGGCATAGGCGTCGACCGTGACCACCCGATCGAGCGGACGGGCCGCCGCCGCGCCGGTGGCCGGGAAAACGAGGTCCGGCGGCGGGGCGAACTCGGCCGGTGGCTCGAACGGGCGGATGCGGGGCGGCTGGTACAGGTCGGCCGTAGGCGCGGCCGGCGTCGGAGCCTCGGCCTCGGCCTCGGCAGCGTCCAGCGACGGGTCGACCGGCGCGGCTGTCGGTGGTGCCGCAGGCGCGGGGTCCTGCAGCAGCATCAGCGCGACGGCGAGGGTCAGGACGGGCGACATGGCGGCAGAATGCCAAAGTGGGGGCCCCTCTGGCCAGCGCCTCCGGAAGTCGCGCACGCCTGTGACCCACGGTCGCTGTTCGTTGACACTTTGAGGGCACGATCACTAAAGCCTGTGTGCGCCGCACCGGCCCTTGAAATTCTTTCTCTTTTTTGAGAACGGCTCGCATGAACAAGCCCTTTTCGCCCGGCGAGGCGGCGGAGGACCAGACCGGTCGCTTCCTGGTCCAGCCGAACGGTCGCGTCCGGCCGCTCTCGCCGCATCTGCAGGTGTGGCGCTGGCATGTGACCATGCTGGCCTCGATCCTGAACCGGATGACCGGGGGTGCCCTGTACGCGGGGGCCCTGGTGGTCGCGGCCTGGCTGCTGGCCCTGGCCTTCGGCCCGGAAACCTATGCGGCCTTCGCCGCCATCGCGGCCTCGCCGTTCGGGCTGGCGGTGTGGATCGGACTGAGCTTCTCGCTGTTCTGCCACCTGGCCGGCGGGGTCCGGCACCTGATCTGGGACGCCGGCGCGGGCCTGACGCCCTCGGCGGCGAGCGCCCTGTCCTGGCTGTCGATCGGCTTCGGCGTCCTCGCCACTGTCCTCTTCTGGGCGGCGCTGTTCCTGACCGGGAGGGTCGCGCTGTGAGCGGTCACCAGAAGACGTTCCGCAACCGCGTGAAGGTGTCCGAGCGCCACGGTGCCGGGGAATGGACCGCCGAGCGGCTGTCGGCGCTGGCGCTCGCGCCCCTGGGCCTGTGGGGCGCGTGGGCCGGGTTCGAGCTGGCCGGCGGCGGTTATGCGGGCGCGCTGGCGTGGCTGGCGCAGCCGGTCAATTCGACCTTGCTGGTCCTGACGCTGCTGGTCAGCTTCTGGCACATGAACATGGGCTTCAAGGTGATCGTCGAGGACTACATCCATCGGCCAGCCACCAGGGGGCTGCTGCTGGGCCTTTCGGGGCTGCTGTGCCTTGTCCTGTCGGCGGCGAGTGTCTTCTTCATCGTGCGGCTGGCGCTGGGATCCGCGCCGCTGCCGGCCGGTTTCGGAGCCTGATCTCGCATGGCGACCTATGAATTCGTCGATCACGCCTATGACGTCGTCGTGGTGGGCGCGGGCGGTTCGGGCCTGCGCGCCGCGCTCGGTGCCGCCCAGCAGGGGCTGAAGGTCGCCTGCGTCACCAAGGTGTTCCCGACCCGCAGCCATACGGTGGCGGCCCAGGGCGGCATCTCGGCCTCGCTCGGCAACATGGGCGAGGACCGCTGGCAGTGGCACATGTACGATACCGTGAAGGGGTCGGACTGGCTCGGCGACCAGGACGCCATCGAGTATCTGGTGCGCGAGGCCCCCAAGGCCGTCTACGAGCTGGAGCACTGGGGCGTGCCGTTCAGCCGCACCGAGGACGGCAAGATCTACCAGCGCGCCTTCGGCGGCATGACGAGAAACTACGGCGAGGGTCCGGTGCAGCGTACCTGCGCCGCCGCCGACCGCACCGGCCACGCCATCCTGCACACCCTGTACGGCCAGTCGGTGCGCCGCGAGGTAGAGTTCTTCATCGAGTTCTTCGCCCTCGATCTGATCATGCAGGACGGTGCCTGCACCGGCGTCACAGCCTGGAAGCTGGATGACGGCACCCTGCACCGCTTCCGCGCCAAGCTGGTGATCCTGGCCACCGGCGGCTACGGCCGCGCTTACTTCTCCGCCACCAGCGCCCACACCTGCACCGGCGACGGCAACGCCATGGTGCTGCGCGCCGGCCTGCCGCTTCAGGACATGGAGTTCGTGCAGTTCCATCCGACCGGCATCTATGGTGCCGGCTGCCTGATCACCGAGGGCGCGCGGGGCGAGGGCGGCTATCTGACCAATTCCGAGGGCGAGCGCTTCATGGAACGCTACGCCCCCTCGGCCAAGGATCTGGCCAGCCGCGACGTGGTCAGCCGCTCGATGACCATCGAGATCCGCGAGGGCCGCGGCGTCGGTCCGAACAGGGACCATATCTTCCTGCACCTCGACCATCTCGACCCGAAGGTGCTGCACGAGCGCCTGCCGGGTATCTCGGAATCGGCCAGGATCTTCGCCGGCGTCGATGTCACCAAGGCACCGATCCCGGTGCTGCCGACGGTGCACTACAACATGGGCGGCATCCCCACGAACTATCACGGCGAGGTGCTGACCAAGCGCAACGGCGACGCCGACTCGGTGGTGCCGGGCCTGATGGCGGTGGGCGAGGCGGCCTGCGTTTCGGTGCACGGTGCCAACCGCCTCGGCTCCAACTCGCTGATCGACCTGGTGGTGTTCGGCCGCGCCGCCGGCCTGCGCGCCGGCGAGATCGTCAACAAGGCCTCGGCCGTGCCGGACGCCACGGCGGCGGCCACCGAGGCCCACCTGGCGCGCCTCGACAGCTTCCGCAACGCCTCGGGCGCGACCCCGACCGCCGAGCTGCGGCTGAGGATGCAGCGGGCCATGCAGGAGGACGCGGCAGTATTTCGCACCGGGGAGACCCTGACCAGCGGCGTGCGCCGCCTCAGGGAGATCCACACCGGCGGTGCCGACATCAAGACGACCGACCGCGGCCTGATCTGGAATACCGACCTGGTCGAGACGCTTGAGTATGACAACATGATCGGGCAGGCGCTGGTCACGGTCGAGGGTGCCCTGAACCGCAAGGAAAGCCGCGGGGCCCACGCCCGCGAGGACTATCCGGACCGCGACGACGCCAACTGGATGAAGCATACCCTGACCTGGTTCGACGAGGCCACCGGCGAGACCCGCATCGACGACCGGCCGGTGCACACCTACACCCTGACCGACGAGATCGAGTACATCGCCCCCAAGGCGCGCGTGTACTGAGGACGACGCAAGATGGTTCAGCTCACCCTGCCGCGCGGTTCCAAGCCTGTGATGGGCAAGGTCCACAAGGCCCCCAAGGGGGCGAAGAACGTCAAGACCTACAAGGTCTATCGTTATGACCCCGAGGTCGACGCGGCCCCGCGCTGGGACGTCTACAGGGTGTCGGCTGACGACCACGGACCGATGCTGCTGGACGCCCTGATCCACATCAAGAACACCATCGATCCCAGCCTGACCTTCCGGCGCTCGTGCCGCGAGGGCATTTGCGGCTCGTGTTCGATGAACATCGACGGACGAAACACCCTGGCCTGCACCAAGGGCTGGGAGGAGTGCTCCGGCTCGGCCATCTCGGTCGCGCCCCTGCCGCACCAGCCGGTGGTCAAGGACCTGGTGACCGACCTTTCATTGTTCTACGCCCAGTACGACTCGATCCAGCCCTGGCTGCAGTCCGACGATGCGGATCCGGAGAAGGAACGGCTGCAGACGCCGCAGGACCGCGAGAAGCTGGACGGCCTCTACGAGTGCATCTTGTGCGCCTGCTGCTCGACCTCCTGCCCCAGCTACTGGTGGAACCAGACCGAGTACCTCGGCCCGGCGGCGCTGCTGCAGGCCTATCGCTGGATCGCCGACAGCCGCGATGACGCCACGGACAAGCGCCTCGACGACCTTGAGGACCCGTTCAAGCTCTATCGCTGCCACACCATCATGAACTGCGCCCAGGTGTGTCCCAAGGGGTTGAACCCCGCCAAGGCCATCGCCGAGACCAAGAAGCTGATGGTTTCGCCGCGCCGGAAGAAGGCTCCCGCGGCGGCCTGATCGCCGGCTCAGCCGGCCGCGCGGCGTCGCCGTCTCGGGGCCGCTGCCGGCCGGGGTGCCAGGTCCTCCAGAAGCCGGCTGAAGCGCGTCAGGGCCTCAGCCGCCAGGACCTCGTCGTAGCGCATGGGCGGGGCGTTCATCGGCTCGTCGAAGGCGTGGGTGCCCTCGGCGATCCAGGTCTCCACCTCCGCGCCGCAGCTGCGCACCATGTCGAGGATGCCCTCGGCGTTGCGCACGGTCGTGAGGTGGTCGCGGCGGGCAACGATGGCGAGGGTGCGCGGACAATGCCGCCATGGCCGACGCCGGTTGAAGGCGGCGAAGCCGACGTAGGGATAGGCGAGGAAGGCCCCGCGCACGCCGTCCAGCGCCACATCGCCGGGATTGGCCAGGCCCAGCGTGCCCGGGCGGCGATCGGCGCTCATGGCCTCCATGATGCCCCAGCCGCCGTGGCTCCAGCCGGCCAGCAGGAGGGCGTCGGCGTCCACGTCCGGCCGGGCCGAGACCCCGGCGATGGCGGCGAGGATGTCGCCCGCCCGCCGGTCGCCGTGGAAGGTCAGGCCCGTGCAGACCATGGCCATGGCCAGCTCGCGTCGCCAGCCGCGCGGGGCGTAGGAATCGACGATCACGGCCCGCCAGCCCGCGTCGCGGGCCGCCTCGGCGTAGCGCGGCAGGTGTGGGCGCAGGCCGCCGCAGCCGTGGAACAGCAGGGCGGTGGGGCGCGGCCGGTCGTCGTCCGGCCCGAAAACGGCGGCGTGAGGCTCAAGCCGGGCCCAGCGGTCTTCGAGGGTGTCCATACGCGACCCTAACCCGATCCTGTGACGGACCTGAAGGGCGCTGTCAGGCGTTCACGCCCCTGGCCGTCATCCTCGGGCTTGACCCGAGGATCGGGGGTTCCGTCGCAAGACGGCGGATGCTGGTTCGCCGGGGTGCCCGAACGTCACGCTGTGGGCCTGCCGCCACGCCCGACCCTCGGGTCGCGCCCGAGGGTGACGGGGGGGGGCAGTTGGGCTGTTCGCTGCACCTCGTCCCGCCCCCTCCACCCTCCTTCGCCTGCGGCTCAGGAGGGTCCCCCTCCCCCGCAGGCGGGGGAGGAGAGGAAGGCTCACGTCAGCAGGCGGCCAAGCAGGGCGTCGAGGAGCGGGCGGCCGCGGACGGTGGCGGCGAGGTGGCCGGTCTCCAGGGTCAGGAAACCGTCGGCGATGAGCCCGGCCAGCGGGTCGGTGTCGGCGGCCAGCTCCAGACCGGCCAGAACGGCGACCGGCAGGCCCTCCGTCGCCCGCAGGCCCAGCAGGGCGCGCTCCTCGAGGGCCTCGCGCGGCGACAGGGGAGTGAGCTCGGCCCAGGGCATCCCGGCGCCTACGCCGGCGATGTAGTCGGCCACCCGGCGGTGGGCGACCGTGGCGTGGCGCACGCCGTCGAGCGTCAGCCGCCCGTGCGCCCCGGGGCCGAGGCCCAGATAGTCGCCGCCGCGCCAGACGTGCAGATTGTGCCGCGAACGGTCGGCCGGCGTGCGGGCGTGGTTGGAGACCTCATAGGCCTCGAAGCCGGCAGCCTCGAGCCGCGCCCGGGTGATCTCGTAGAGGTCGGCGGCGAGGTCACTGTCGGGGGACATCAGGCGGCCGCGGGCAAGGGCCCGGCCGAAGGCGGTGCCCGGTTCGATGGTCAGCTGGTAGGGCGAGACATGGCCAGCTCCGAGCTCCAGCGCCCGGTCCAACTCGTCGCGCCAGGCCTCCGGGGTCTGGCCGGGGCGGGCGTAGATCAGGTCCAGCGAGACGCGCGGGAACAGGGTCAGGGCGTCGGCCAGGGCCCGGCGGCCGGCGGCGGCGTCATGATCGCGGCCGAGGAAGGCGAGGGCGTCATCCTCCAGCGACTGCAGACCCAGCGACAGGCGCTCGATCCCGGCTTCGGCCAGGGCCGCCAGCTGCCGGCGCGAGGCCTCGTCGGGATTGGCCTCCAGCGCCACCTCGACCGGCACCGCGGTCGGGAAGCGGGCACGGGCGGCGGCGACGATGCGTTCCACGGCGGCGGGCGGCATGCGCGAGGGGGTGCCGCCCCCGAAAAAGATCGAGGCCAGGGGGCGCGGGCCCAGCCGGTCGGCCTGGGCGTGCAGGTCGTCGAGGAGGGCCTCGACCAGATCGGCTTGATCGGCCTGGGCCCGGTCGCGCACGACGTTGAAGTCGCAATAGGGGCAGATGCGCCGGCAGTAGGGCCAGTGGACATAGACGGCCACGCCGGCGGGGCGGTCGCTGCCCGCGGGGCTGACCTCAGTCAAACAGGGCACCCTTGAGCTGTTCGAAGGCCCGGGCGCGGTGGCTCATGGAATCCTTGGCCGCCGGGTCCATCTCGCCGAAGGTCTGGCTGTGGCCGGTCGGGACGAAGATGGGGTCGTAGCCGAAGCCGCGGTCGCCGCGCGGCGGGAAGCTGACATGGCCGTGCACCTCGCCCTGCACCACCACCGCCGGGCCGTCGGGCCAGGCCACGGCGAGGGCCGAGGTGAACCAGGCGGAGAAGTCGGTCGCCCCGATCTCCTCCAGACGAGTCTCGACCTTGCGCATGGCCAGGGCGAAGTCGCGGTCGGGCCCGGCCCAGCGGGCCGAGAAAATGCCGGGCGCGCCGTCCAGCGCCGTCACCGACAGGCCGCTGTCGTCGGCCAGGGCCGGCAGGCCCGAGCGCTGCGCCGCGTGGCGCGCCTTGAGCAGGGCGTTGCCGGTGAAGGTGCTCTCGGTCTCGTCCGGCTCGGGCACGCCGGCCTCGGCGGTGCTCAGCACCTCGAAGCGGCCATCGAGTAGGGCGGCGATCTCGCGCGCCTTGCCGGCGTTATGGGTGGCGGCGACGAGGCGGGTTCCGGCGGGGAGGATCAGGGGCATGGCGAGGACCCTAGAGGGCGCAGGGCGGCGGGGAAACCGCCTTCGCGGCACCCCGTCTGCGACGCCCCGCCGCGCGCCGCATTGCAAAAGATTCATCTCGTTAAACGATATGTAACGTGCATTGCAAGATAGCGAAGGCTATTGCTGGGTTCATGGAGACGGTCGCTGCACCCATCCACATCAGAGCCAGAAACGGCAAGGATGACCCCGCAGACAACCAGAATCGGGCGAACATTGCCCAACCAATGGAGAAAGACTTATGCAAGCCCTGAGCACCACCTACCTGATCGAGCGCGTCGGCCACGGCATCCTCAACGCCTTCCTGCTCGCCGCCATCCCGGCCGCGCTCGTCGCGACCCTGATCCAGGCGCTGTGATCCGCCGCCTTTGACGTGTCGCATGAAGATCGCGAAAACAGTCGCCGCGCGCGGGCCGGCCGGACCCGCCGCGGCGACCCCGCCGATCTTCCCGGCCTGAAGGCCGCCCCCTTGCGCCTGCCGCGCTTTCCGTTCCGGCTGACCGTTCGCTCGCTCGACGCCCCGGCCCTGCGCACGCTGGGCCCCGGGTCGGTGTCCAGCCTGCTGAAGATCGGTCTCGATGTCGCCTATGGGCTGCTGTGGATCATCCTCGGCGTCCTGCTGCTGGCCTTTGTGGCCGCCATCCTGATTCCCCTCGACAACCTGGTGGCTGAAGTGGGTGAACCCGGAGCGGGTAACCAGATTCCCCTTGAGCGCCCTCTGCTGCTGTTCGCGGTCGGCTCCTTCTGCGCCTATTTCGGCGCCTTCGCCCTGATCGTCGGCCGGCTGCGCGCCATTTTCCGAACCCTGACCCTCGGCGACCCTTTCCATCCGGAGAACGTCGGCCGCATGCGCCAGATCGGGCTGATCCTGGCCATCGTCACCGGCGGCGTCTGGCTGTGGCAGACCTGGGCCGCGCGCCTGTCGCCCGGGGCCATGGAGCCGCAGGGCCTCGGCGAGCTGCTGACACCCGCCTTTTCCGTGCTGGTGGTGTTTGTGCTAGCGGAGGTTTTCCGCGAGGGCGCGCGCCTGCGCCGCGAAGCTGAGCTGACCATCTGACCCGCCCATGGCCATCCGTGTGAACCTCGACCGGCTGCTGGTGGTGCGACGCATGTCGCTGTCGGAGCTCGCCGACCGCGTCGGCGTGACCGCCGCCAACCTGTCGATCCTCAAGAACGGCCGGGCCCGGGCCATCCGCTTCACCACCCTGGACGCCCTGTGCCGCGAGCTGAACTGCCAGCCGGGCGACCTGTTGTCCCATACGCCCGGGCCGATGGCGCTCGATGACGAGGGCGACGACGAGATCCGGGACGCCGGATGAGCCGGCCGCCCCGCGGCCCGGGCCTGACCGCCGAGGACCGTCGTCTTTGGGCCCGGGTGGCCCGCACCCTGGCACCATCTCCGGGGCGTACCGTTCCGGCCGTGGAAGAGCCTGCGGCCGCTCCGCCGGAGCGCAAGGGCACCGGCAAGCCGGTCCCGGCCGCCGCGCCGAAGCCTTCCGCGCCGCCCGAGTTGCGGCCGCCCCCGGTCCCCCTGCTGTCGCGCGTCGCTCCGGATGTCCTTGAGCCGCGCCGGCAGCGCCGGCTGGCGCGCGAACGCGATCCGATCGAGGGGCGCTTCGACCTGCACGGCTTCGGCCGCTTCCAGGCCGAGGATGAGCTGGTCGGCTTTCTGACCCGGGCCCAGGCGCGCGGCCTGACGGCGGTGCTGGTGATCACCGGCCAGGGCCGGCGCGGCGGGGGCGTGATTCGCGCCTCGGCCGCCGAATGGCTGCAGGGCCCCCGCCTGCGCGGCGTGGTTTCGGGCTTCTCCAGCGCCCACCGTCGCCACGGCGGCGAAGGCGCGCTCTATGTCACGCTGAAGAAGCGTTAGGCAGCGGCCCTGTAGTTCCGTCACCCTCGGGCTTGACCCGAGGGTCGAGGGTAGGTTCAGACGCGGTCGCGCGGGCCTTTCACGTCCCGCCTGTAACCGCCGGCAATCGCGTCAGGCGGAACGATGGGCCCCCGGGACAAGCTCGGGGGTGACGACAAACTGATTGAGCGAGCGCGACCGGGACCCGTCTCAGCGCAGCTTCAGACCCCGCGCTTCGGCCAGGGCCTTGAGCGAGGTCATGGGGCGCGGGCCCCAGTGGGCGATGACTTCGGCGGCGGCCAGGGAGCCGAGCCGGCCGGCCTCCTCCAGCGACAGGCCGCGGGCCAGGCCCAGCAGCAGGCCGGCGGCGTACTGGTCGCCGGCGCCAGTGGTGTCGACCACCTTGTCCACCGGATCGGCGGCGACCACGGCGCGCTCGGTTCCGCGAACCACGACCGAGCCGTGGGCCCCGCGGGTGATCCCGGCCACCTCGACCCGCTCGGCCAGCCGGGCGGCGGCGTGGTCGAAGTCCTCGTGCTCGAACAGGGCTGCCAGCTCGGCCTCGTTGGCCAGCACGATGTCGGCGGAGCGTTCGATGAAGTCGAGCAGCTCGGCGCGCCAGCGGGCCACGACGAAGGTGTCGGACAGGGTGATGGCGACCTTGCGCCCGGCCGCGTGGGCGGCGGCGGCGGCGGCCTCGAAGGCGGCGCGGGCTGGGGCCGGGTCGAACAGATAGCCCTCCAGATAGACGATGGCCGAGGCCTCGATCAGGGCCGGGTCGATGTCGTCGACGGTCAGCTGGTTGGCGGCACCCAGGAAGGTGCACATGGTGCGCTGGCCGTTCGGGGTGACATTGATCATGCAGCGGCCGGTGCCGAGGTCCTTGTCGACGCCTCCGGTCAGCGGCGGAGTGTCGAAGACGACGCCCGCGGCGCGGATGTCATGGGTGAAGACCTGGCCAAGGACGTCGTCGGCGACCTTGCCGATGTAGGCGGCGCGCCCCCCCAGCGAGCCGACGCCCGCCACCGTGTTGCCGGCCGAGCCACCGGAAGCCTCCACGCCCGCGGCCATGGCGGCGTAGAGGGCGGCGCTGCGATCGGCATCGACCAGCTGCATCGAGCCGGGGGGCAGGCCCTGGGCCTCAAGGAAGGTCGGGTCGCAGGGGGCGAGCACATCGACGATGGCGTTGCCGACGGCGCAGATGTCGTGGGAGGCGGGCTGGGTCATGCCCGCCCCTTAGCCGTCCCGGCCTCGCAGGGCCAGCGCCCGGCGGCGACAGGCCGATCGCGAGGCGCTAGAGGGCGGGCCATGCCCGAGATCGCCGTCCTCACCCCCGACCCCGCTGACCAGTCCTACGCCTCGCACTGGCCCGGGGTGCTGGCCCGGCTGGAGCAGGCGCTGGCCTACGCGGGCGTGCGGCTGGTCCCCCTGCCGTGGACGGAGCAGATCTCCCATCCGGCGCGGCTGAACACCTTTCCGCTGGTGCTGCCGGTGGTGGTATGGGGCTATCATCGAGACCACGTTCGCTGGTTGGAGGCCTGCGCTGCCTGGACCGTGGCGGGCGCGCCGCTGGCCAATCCCGCGTCGGTGTTGGCCTGGAACTCGGACAAGACCTATCTTCGCCGCCTCTGCGAACGGGGCGTGCCGATCCCGGAGACGCGCTGGCTCGATCATTTGACAACGGAGGATGTGATTGCGGCGGCGGAGCGCTGGGGTGAGGTCGTGGTCAAGCCTGTGGTCTCGGGCGGGGCCTGGCGGACGCAGCGGCTGAAGGCGGGCGCGCCGGTCGCCGACCTGCCCGACACCCCGGCCATGGTCCAGCCCTTCCTGCCGGCCATCGAAGTCGAGGGCGAGCTGTCGCTGCTGCACTTCGGCGGCCGCTTCAGCCATGCGGTGCGCAAGACGGCGGCGCGGGGCGACTTCCGCATCCAGGTGCAGTTCGGGGGGCGTTACGACCCCGAGGCGAAGCCTCCCGCGGCTGCGCTTGAGGTGGCCGCTGCGGCCCTGGCAGCGGTCGAGGAGCCGCTGCTCTACGCCCGCGTCGACCTGGTGCGCGACCCGGCCGGCCAGTACCGGCTGATGGAGCTGGAGCTGATCGAACCGGATTTCTACCTGTCCTGCGACCCCCGCGCCGGGGCGGGGTTTGCGGAGGCGGTGCGGGCGCGGCTGGGGTAGGGCGGCGGCTCCATTCGAGGGATCACAGCGAGCACAGCGAAAGCACAGAGGACACAACGGGACCTGTGCCGCGCGGTCGAAGCCCTCCCCCTCGAGGGGGAAAAGGGAGAGGCGCGGCGTTTGCGGCGTGGCTGGGCCCTCGATGCCCTCTGTGCCTTCTCTGTGTTCGTTGTGATGAACCTTCGACGGCGAGGACAGCCGCCCGGCGTCGGCGCTGACACCCCTCATCCGAGCGCCGCCGGTGCCCACCTTCTCCCCCAAGGGGAGAAGGAAGAGCGGGTGTTATCCCGCCAGCTCGAGGCGCGAGGGGCAGAGGTCGGCGAGGACGCAGGTGCCGCACTTCGGCTTGCGGGCGACGCAGGTGTAGCGGCCGTGCAGGATCAGCCAGTGGTGGGCCTTGGGCAGCCAGGCGGCGGGCACGACCTGGTGCAGCTGGTCCTCGACCTTGCCCGAGGTGTTGCCGGTGACGAGCTTCAGCCGGTGCGAGACACGGAACACATGGGTGTCGACGGCGATGGCCGGTTCAATGCCCAGCTCGTTCAGCACCACGCTGGCGGTCTTGCGGCCGACGCCGGGCAGGGCCTGCAGATCGGCGCGGTTCAGCGGCACCTCGCCGCCGTGCTTTTCCAGCACCAGCCGCGACAGGGCGATGACGTTCCTCGCCTTGTTCCGGTAGAGGCCGATCGAGCTGATGTAGGGGATCAGCCCCGCCTCGCCGAGGGCCAGCATCTTCTCCGGAGTGTCGGCGACCCTGAACAGCCTTTCCGTGGCCTTGTTGACCGAGACGTCGGTGGCCTGGGCCGACAGGGCGACGGCGACCACCAGCGTATAGGGGTCCTGGAAGGCCAGCTCGGTCTTCGGCTCGGGCATCACCCCGGCCAGCCGGGCGAAGATGGCCTCGACCCGGTCCGGGTCGGGCAGGAAGCCGGGGTTGCGGCGGGGGCGCTTCGGCGCGGCCTTGCGGGCTCCGGCGGCACCGGGCTTGCCGGTCGTCTTCGCGGGGGGGCGGGTCATGCGGCCGGGGCCGGTGCCGGAGCGAGGGGGACGGACACGCGGGTCATGGAGCGTTTGAACCGTGACGCAGGCGCTTCCGCAAGGCTTTCCCCGGAGACGTGAACGGGCCTATGGACGCAGGACGGCTCCGGAGGTCCCCCATGCTGATTCATCTCTCGTCCTGGCCCGAGATCGAGGCGCAGCTCGCCGCTGATCATCCGCTTGCGCGCACCGTGGTGGTGCCCATCGGCTCGAACGAGCAGCATGGGCCGACCGGCCTGCTCGGCACCGACTGGATGTGCCCCGAGATCATCGCCCAGGCCGCCGAGGCGCAGGAGCCGGGCCTGACCGTGACGCCGACGTTCAACATCGGCATGGCCCAGCACCATCTGGCCTTCCCCGGGACGATCACCCTGCGCCCCTCGACCTTCATGGCGGTGATCTCGGACTGGATCTCGTCGCTGTCGCGGCACGGCTTCGAGCGAATCTATTTCCTCAACGGCCACGGCGGTAATGTCGCCTCGATCGAGGCGGCCTTCGCCGAGGTCTGGGCGGAGTGGTCTTACGCGGAGACCCCGCCGCCGATGGCGATGAAGCTCCGCAACTGGTGGGACCTGCCGGGGGTGACTCCCCTGTGCAACCGGCTGTTTCCAACCGGCCACGGCATGCACGCCACGCCGTCGGAGATTGCCGTGACCCAGGCGGCGTATCCTGACCGCATCAAGACGGCGGCCTACAGCCCGCAGATCGCGCCGTCAGGGCCGATCCGGGATGCCCTGGACTATCGCGCCCGCTTCCCGGACGGCCGCATCGGCTCGGACCCGGCCCAGGCCAGCCCGCAGAAGGGGCAGGAGATCATCGACCTGGCCGCCCCGGCCCTGCTGGAGGATGTCCGGACCTTTGCCGCTGAAGCCTTGCCCGCTGCCTGAAACCGGCCCATCGTCCGAACCATGACAAAGGGCGACAGGCGGCGACTGCGCAAGGCGGCAGACACGGCCACGGCGACGGCTGTGGCCCAGGGCGAAATGATGCGCGCTGCCGGCGACGTGGTCGCCGCGCGGCTGGAGATCCTTGTCGCCGGCCTGACCGACCCATCGAAGGTTGATCCCGCCGAGATGACGCGCATGGGGCTGGAGAAGGTCGAGGCCGGCGCCCTGGCCGCGGCCGGGGCCTCGGGCAAGCTGGGCGAGGCGGCGGCCCGCGTCGGGGCCTCGGCCCTGACCGAGGCCGGGCTGGCCGGACAGGCGCTCGGCGCGGTCGCCACGGCGCGCTCGCCGGTCGAGGCCAGCCTCGTGATGATGAGCTACGGCATGGGTTGGTGGAGCCGCGTCGCCGGCGAGGCGGTGCGCCTCAACGCGGCCCTGCTGGACGCCCAGGCCGAGGCGCTGAAGCCGATCCACCGCGCCGCCACGGACAATGCGAAGCGGTTGAAGGGGTGAGCGCTTCTCCCCCATAGCGCAGCGTATGGGGGAGGGGGACCCCGCGCAGCGGGGTGGAGGGGGCGAGGGACGAAGCGCAGGGTTTCAAGGGTGCGGCGCTTGCAGTCGCCCCCTCCCCCTCGAGGGGGAGGGCTTCCCGCGTCACTCCTCCCGCGCAAATGCCGCGACGAAGAAGCCGTCGAGGCCGCCGTGGTCAGGCCACATGGACGGCAGCACTCGCAGCCAGCCCTCCGTCGTCAGGGCCTCGGCCGGGGCACCGACGGCGGCGGGGTCGATCGGGGCGGTTCGGACGCCGGGGGTGCGGCGCAGGAAGGCGATGGCCTGGGTCTCGCCCTCCTCGCGTTCCAGCGAGCAGACGCAATAGACCAGCCGGCCGCCAGGCTTCACCCGCGCGGCAGCGGCGTCGAGCAGCCGGTGCTGCACATCGGCCAGTTTGGCCACGTCGGCCGGGCGGGTGGCGCGCAGTACTTCCGGATTGCGGCGGTAGGTGCCTGTGGCGGTACAGGGCGCGTCCAGGAGCACGGCGTCGAAGGTCCGGGCATCGTCCCAGTCCTCGGCGGGGACGACGATGACCTCGGCGGCGAGACCTGTGCGGGCGAGGTTCTCCGACAGGCGCTTCAGGCGTGGGGCCGAGCGGTCCAGCGCCGTGACGGTCGCGCCGCTTGCGGCCAGCTGCAGGGTCTTGCCGCCCGGGGCGGCGCACAGGTCCAGTACCGTCTCGCCGGGCTGCGGGGCCAGCGCGCGGGCGGGGATGGCCGCGGCGGCGTCCTGCACCCACCAGTCGCCGGCGGCGAATCCGGGCCAGCCGACCACGTCGCCCTTGCGGCCGACGCGCACCGTGCCGCCGGGCAGGACCATGCCCTCCATCTCCGCCGCCAGGGCGGCGAGGTCGACGCCGGGCGGGGCCGACAGGTCGGTGGCCGGCTCGATCCGGGTGGCCTCGGCCAGGCTGGCCAAGGCGGGCTCGCCGTAGGCGCCCTTCCAGCGGGCGGCGATCCAGTCGGGCAGGTTGCGCTCCGGCGAGGTCTGGCCGGGGCCATCGCGGCCGATACCGCGCAGCACGGCGTTGACGAGGGCCTTGTAGGGCCGGGTCTTCGCATCCCGCTCGGCCAGTTTCACCGCGGTGGAGACGGCGGCGAAGTCCGGGGTGTCGAGATAGAGCATCTGCGCCAGGCCGATGCGCAGCAGGGTGCGCACCGCCAGCGGCGGGGCGGTCTTGAGCCGTCGCTCGAGGACCTGGTCCAGTTCGCCGAGCCGGCGCAGGGCGACCATGGCCAGGGCGCGGGCGAAGGCGCCGTCGGCCGGGGACAGGACGGCGACCTCGCGGATCTTCAGGGCCTCGTCGAGGCCGCCCCGCTTCTCCAGCGCCGCATTGAGCAGCACGCCCGCGGCGATGCGGGCCTCCACGCCGGGGTCAGTGGCGAGTGGCGAGTGGTGAGGGACGAGTGGGGCGCGATTTGCGGGCGGGCGCGAAGACGCCTTCGCGGGTGCTGCCTGTTGCCGTCCTCCCGCCTTCCCTCGCCACTGATCACTCGCCACTCGTCACTCCTTGTCAGACCGACACCTGGGTCCCGAGCTCGACGACGCGGCCGGGGGGGATGCGGAAGAAGTCGGTGGGGTTGGCGGCGTTGCGCATCAGGAAGATGAACAGCCGGTCCTGCCAGAGGGGCATGCCCCGGTGCGCCGAGGCCACCACCGAGCGCCGCCCGAGGAAGAAGCTGGTGGCCATGATATCGAACTTCAGGCCCTGCTTGCGGCACAGGCCGAGCGCCCGCGGCACGTTCGGCGTCTCCATGAAGCCGTAGGCGATGGTCAGGCGCTTGAAGTCCTCGTTGATCGGCTCGATCATGACCCTTTCGCCCTCGCGCACACGCGGCTGGTCGAGGGTGCGGACCGTCAGGATCACGTTCTTCTCGTGCAGCACCTTGTTGTGCTTGAGGTTGTGCATCAGGGCGACCGGAGCGACGTCCGGGTCCGAGGTCAGGAAGATGGCGGTGCCCGGGGCCCGGTGCGGCGGGCGGGCGCGCAGCATCTCGATCAGGTCGCTCAGGGGCAGGCTGTCCTTGCGCGTCTTGTCGGTGAGGATCCGGGTGCCGCGCACCCAGGTCCACATCAGCAGCAGCAGGCCGAGGCCGAGCACCAGCGGGAACCAGGCACCCTGCGGGATCTTCAGCAGGTTCGAGGTCATGAACACCAGGTCGATGATGACGAAAGGGGTCATCGCCAGGATGGCCACCGGCGTCTTCCACTTCCAGATGTGGCGGATGACGAACCAGGCCAGCAGGCTGTCGACGAACATCGCGCCGGTGACGGCGATGCCATAGGCGGCGGCGAGGTTGGACGAGTTCTGGAACAGGGCCAGCAGGAACAGCACCCCGACCAGCAACGCAGCATTGACCGAGGGGACGTAGATCTGACCGGCCTGGCTCTCGGAGGTGTTGCGGATATCGAGCCGCGGCAGCAGGCCCAGCTGCACCGCCTGCTGCGTCACCGAGAAGGCGCCGGTGATGACGGCCTGGGAGGCGATGACGGCGGCCATGGTCGCCAGGATGAAGACCGGCCAGTAGGCGACGTCGGGGATCATTTCCCAGAACGGATTCAGGCGCGTCTCGGGCTCGGCCAGCACCATGGCGCCCTGGCCGAAATAGTTCAGCGTCAGGCAGGGCAGGACGATGAACAGCCAGCCGGCGCGGATCGGTGCCTTTCCGAAATGGCCCATATCGGCATAGAGCGCCTCGGCCCCGGTCACGGCGAGGAAGACGCTGCCGAGGATGACGAAGCCGAGGAAGCCGTTGTCGATCAGGAAAGCGGCCCCGTACCACGGCGACAGGGCCCGCAGGATCGAGATGTCGTCGAAGATGTGATAGAGCCCCAGCCCCGCGAGGGTCAGGAACCACAGGGTGGTCAGCGGCCCGAATAGCTTGGCCACGCTGCCGGTGCCCCGGGCCTGGACGAGGAACAGGCCGATCAGGATGCCGGCGGCGATGGGCAGGACGAACGGATCGAACATCGTACCCACCCCCGGAGCCTTGCCGAGGCCCTCGATCGCCCCGAGCACGGACACCGCCGGGGTGATGATGCCGTCGCCGTAGAACAGGGCGGCGCCGCAGACGCCCAGGAGGAAGATCACCGCCGAGCGTCGGCCCACGGCGTGCTGGGCCAGGGCCATCAGGGCCAGGGTGCCGCCCTCGCCCTTGTTGTCGGCGCGCATCAGGAAGGTGACGTACTTGATGGTCACCACCAGGATCAGGGCCCAGAACACCAGCGAGACTACGCCCAGCACCGCCAGTTCGGCCGTGCCGCCGGCGCGGGAATGAGCCAAGGCCTCGCGCATGGCGTAGAGCGGGCTGGTGCCGATGTCGCCGAAGACGACGCCGATGGCACCGATCATCAGGGCCCAGAAGCCGCTGCGGCCGTGACCGCCGTCGCCGGCGGCGGCGGGATGCGGATGCTCGGGCGCGATCTCGCTGCCCGCCTGCGGATCCAGGTGAGACGAGGCGGCGGCGCTGCTCTGGCCGTCGCGCGGGGGAGCCCCGACCATGCACTTCCTCCGGGCCCGGGGGAGTCGGGGCCCAAATCAGCGGCGAGCCTTTAGGCGCTTTCCCGGGGCGCTTCAATCGTGCCCGCGCCGATTCCGTCGCCCCGGATTTGGCCGCGGCGCGCGGGACGCCTATGTTTCCGCATACATTATGTCCGACAGCCAGAGATTTCCCGTCGCCGCCCACGCCCTGGCCTATCTGGCCCACAAGGGTGCCCTGGCGCCTGCCGCAGCGGTCTCCAGCGCCGTGCTGGCGGCCTCGGTGCCGACCAATCCGGTGGTGATCCGGCGAGTGACGGCGATGCTGGCCCGCGCCGGCCTGATCGGCACCCGCGCCGGGGCCAGTGGCGGGGCCTGGCTGCTGCGCTCGCCGGAGGCGATCCGGCTCGACGAGGTGCTGCGTGCCGTCAATGGCTGCGCCCATCTGGGCTCGCCCCCGGCCGGGGCTGCCGGCTGTCCGGTCGGCCAGCACATTCCGCGGCAGGTGGCGAAGGCGCTGGTCTCGGCCGACGCCGCCGCCGCCGAGGCCCTGTCGCGCATCAGCGTGGCGGACCTGCTGGCCGAGGACGCCCCGTCCCTGCGCGGCGTGCCCCTGCCGCGACCGCTCCCCGTCGTCGCGTGAGCGCCGCGCCGCGCCGGCTGGCGCTGGTCACCGGTGCCTCGGCCGGGCTCGGGGTCGACTTCGCCCGGGCCTGCGCTGCGCGCGGCCATGACCTGGTCCTCACGGCCCGCCGCCGGGAGCGGCTGACCGCCCTCGCGGCCGAGCTGGCCAGCCCGGAGATCACCGTCCAAGTGCTGCCGGCCGACCTGTCGGCACCGGAAGGGGTGGCCACCCTGCTGCACGGGCTGGAGGCACATGGGCTGTCGCCCGACCTGCTGATCAACAATGCGGGTTACAGCCGCACGGACGCCTTTCTGGTGTCGCCCTGGGCGGAGCTGGCCGGCGAGCTGGAAGTGCTGGTCCACGCCCCGCTGCGGCTGGCCCACGCCCTGGCCCCGGCCATGGTCCGGCGCGGCCATGGCCGCATTCTCAATGTCGCCTCGCTGGCCGGCCTGCTGCCGGCGACCGCCGGCGACACCCTGTACGGACCGGCCAAGGGCTTCCTGATCCAGCAGAGCCGGGGGCTGCACCTTGAGCTGCGCGGCACGGGGGTGCACGTCAGCGCTCTGTGCCCCGGCTACACCCTCACCGAGTTCCATGACGCCAACGGCACACGCGCAGCGGTCAGCACCGCCTATCCCCGCGCCATGTGGATGTCGGCCGAGACCGTCGTCGCGGCCGGTCTGGCCGGGGTCGAGGCCAACCGGCCGGTGGTGATCCCCGGGCGGCTCAACCGCCTGATGGCCCTCGTCGCCCGGCTGACGCCGTCGCGGCTGGCGCTGCGGATGGTGGCGGGTCACGCCCGCCGGCTGGAGACCTGAGCCGCAGGTTCCGGGGGGACGCGGCGACCATATCGACCAACACCGGACAGTTGTCCGGGATCACCTTGCCGCCGAGCGTATCCGTCAGGACGGCAGAGCGCAGCGGCCGCTGGCCGGGCCCGCCGCGAGAACCAGCAGCGCGGCGAGGAGACGGGCGGACAATGCGCGAATGGGCGACTCCGGGGGGCGACTCCGGGCTGGGACGGCCTGTGGCTGTCCGCCATGTGCGACACTGCGTCGAGGCCGGGCCGGTGCCGGGTGTCCGGCCTGTGTTGCGGGGCGGGGGTACAAGTGCTATCAGGCGCCCGGCTTGCAAGGGCGGGGCCGACAGGCTGCGCCCCCGGCGCGCTTTCTTCGAGCATAATCAAGCCTTTGGCTGGAGCGAGGAGACTCGCCCCCGGCCTTGTCGCAAACGCACCGGCGGAAGGGTTCAGGTGGCGGACGAGTTCAGGACGAGCGAAGTCGGCGAGCGGTATGCCCGCGCGCTGTTCGATCTGGCGCTGGAAACGCGAGCGCTGGAGGCTGTCCGGGCCGACCTGCTGTCGCTGACCTCGGCCTGGCGCGACAGCGCTGATCTGCGGCGGCTTCTGGCCTCGCCGCTGCTGGCCTCGGCCGACCAGGCCCGCGGCCTGACGGCGGTGGCCGAGGCGGCGAAGTTCCACGCCACGACCTGCAATTTCCTCGGCCTTATGGCCCAGGGCGGCCGCGCCCGGGACATCCCGGCCGCGATCGCGGCCTTCGGTGCCCTCTACGCCCGCCACACCGGTGTGGTCGCCGCCGAGGTGGTGTCCGCGGCCCCGCTGGGCGCGGCCCAGCTAAAGGCCGTCAAGGCCGGCCTGCGCGAGGCCTTGGGCAAGGACCCCGAGCTGACCGCCCGCGTCGACCCGTCCCTGCTGGGCGGGCTGAAGGTGAAGGTCGGCTCGCGGCTGTTCGACGCCTCGCTGAAGACCCGCCTCGACCAGATGAAGTTCGCCCTCAAGCGGGCCTGACCCGCGACCGACCCCGACTGCCGCGCGCCCCGGCGGCGCGCCCCCAAGACGAAGAAACAGAGAGCCTGTCATGGACATCCGCGCCGCTGAAATCTCGGCCATCCTGAAGTCGCAGATCGCCAACTTCGGCGTTGAGGCAGACGTCTCGGACGTCGGCACCGTACTGTCGGTCGGCGACGGTATCGCCCGCATCCACGGGCTGGACAAGGTCCAGGCCGGCGAGATGATCGAGTTCCCCAAGGCCGGGGTGAAGGGCATGGCCCTGAATCTTGAGCGCGACAACGTCGGCGCGGTGATCTTCGGCGCGGACGCTGCCATCGCCGAGGGTGACGAGGTTCGCCGCCTCGGCGAGATCGTGGACGTGCCGGTCGGCAAGGGCCTGCTGGGCCGCGTCGTAAACCCGCTGGGCGAGCCGATCGACGGCAAGGGCCCGATCCAGTTCACCGAGCGTCGCCGCGTCGACGTGAAGGCCCCGGGCATCATCCCCCGCAAGTCGGTGCACGAGCCGATGCAAACCGGCCTGAAGGCGATCGACACCCTGATCCCGATCGGCCGCGGCCAGCGCGAGCTGATCATCGGTGACCGTCAGGTCGGCAAGACCGCCGTGGCTGTTGACGCCATCCTGAACCAGAAGGCGGTCAATGCGACCGGCGACGAGGCGGCCAAGCTTTACTGCATCTACGTCGCTATCGGTCAGAAGCGCTCGACCGTGGCGCAGATCGTCAAGACGCTCGAGGAGTCGGGCGCGCTGGAGTACACCATCGTGGTCGCCGCAACGGCGTCGGAGCCGGCCCCGCTGCAGTTCCTGGCCCCGTTTGCCGGCTGCGCCATGGGTGAGTGGTTCCGCGACAACGGCATGCACGGTCTGATCATCTATGATGACCTGTCGAAGCAGGCCGTGGCCTACCGCCAGATGTCGCTGCTGCTGCGCCGTCCGCCGGGCCGCGAAGCCTATCCGGGCGACGTCTTCTACCTTCACTCGCGCCTGCTGGAGCGCGCTGCCAAGCTGAGCGGCGATTACGGGTCGGGCTCGCTGACCGCCCTGCCGATCATCGAGACCCAGGCCAACGACGTGTCAGCCTACATCCCGACGAACGTGATCTCGATCACCGACGGCCAGATCTTCCTTGAGTCCGACCTGTTCTACCAGGGCATCCGCCCGGCCGTGAACGTCGGCATCTCGGTGTCGCGCGTGGGCTCCTCGGCCCAGACCAAGGCGATGAAGAAGGTGGCCGGCACCATCAAGGGCGAGCTGGCCCAGTACCGGGAGATGGCGGCCTTCGCCAAGTTCGGTTCGGACCTGGACGCCACCACCCGGAAGTTGCTGGCCCGCGGCGAGCGCCTGACCGAGCTGCTGAAGCAGCCACAGTATACCCCGCTGGCGATGGAGGAGCAGGTCGTGTCGGTCTACGCCGGCACCCGCGGTTACCTCGACGCCGTCCCGGTCTCGGCCGTCGGCCGTTTCGAGCGCGAGCTGCTGGCCCGCCTCAAGTCGACCAAGGCGGCGCTGCTGGACGGCATCCGCGCCAAGAAGGATCTGACGCCGGAGCTGGAGGGCGAACTCAAGGCCGTGCTCGACGACTTCGCCAAGACCTTCGCCTGAGTCTGACCCCCGGATAGCGAGAGAGATCAAACCGGATGGCCAGCCTCAAGGAAATGCGCAATCGGATCGGAAGCGTGAAAGCCACGCAGAAGATCACGAAGGCCATGCAGATGGTCGCTGCGGCCAAGCTGCGGCGGGCCCAGGACCAGGCGCTCGCCGCGCGTCCGTACGCCGAGCGCATGGCGGCGGTCATCGCCAACCTGGCCGCCGGCGTCTCGGGTGCCGACGCCCCGAAGCTTCTCGCCGGCACGGGCGCGGATCACAAGCACCTGATCGTGGTGGCCACGGCGGACAAGGGTTTGGCCGGCGGCTTCTCGACGAACGTCGTCCGGGCCGCGCGCGAGCGGATCAACAGCCTGATCGCCAGCGGCAAGGACGTCCGCATCGTCGCGGTCGGCCGCAAGTCGCGCGACCAGCTGAAGCGCGTCTTCGGTGCTCGGGTGATCCACACCTTCGAGCTGAGCGCGCACAAGACGATCGGTCTGCACGCGGCCCAGCCGATCGCCGAGATGATCGCCGAGGAGTTCGAGAGCGGGCGGGCCGACGTGGTCACCCTGTTCTACAGCCGCTTCAAGTCGGTCATCAGCCAGGTGCCGACGCCGAGGCAGCTGGCCCCGACCGCGGTCGAGGCGGACGCCGCCCCGATCGACCTGAACGGTGCGGTCTATGAGTACGAGCCCTCGGAAGAGGCCATTCTCGAGACCCTGCTGCCGCGCAACCTGACGACCCAGGTGCTGGCCGCCCTGTACGAGAACCAGGCTGGCTTCTTCGGCTCGCAGATGGCGGCGATGGACAACGCCACGCGCAACGCCGGCGAACTGATCAACGCCCTGACGCTGCAGTACAACCGCTCCCGCCAGGCCCAGATCACCAAGGAGCTGATCGAGATCATCTCCGGCGCCGAAGCCCTCTGATCCGACCTTACGCCCGACACGACTTTCCGAACGGAAGACCCCGATGACCGACACCGTCGCCCCGAAGAAGACCCCGACCCGCAAGCCCGCCGCGAAGAAGGCCGCGCCGGCCGCCGCCGCGACCTCGACCGCCCCGGTCAGCACCGTGGCCACCGGCCGCATCGCCCAGGTTATCGGTGCCGTCGTCGACGTGAAGTTCGAGGGCCACCTGCCGGCCATCCTCAACGCGCTCGAGACCGGGAACGTGGACCAGCGAACCGGCCAGCCCTTCCGCCTGGTGCTCGAGGTCGCCCAGCACCTCGGCGAGAACATGGTTCGCACCATCGCCATGGACACCACCGAGGGCCTCGTACGCGGCCAGCCGGTCAGCGACACCGGCAGGTCGATCCTGGCGCCGGTCGGCCCGGGCACGCTCGGCCGCATCATGAACGTGGTCGGCGACCCGATCGACGAGGCCGGCCCGATCCAGACCTCGCTGTTCCGTCCGATCCACAAGGAAGCCCCGAGCTTCGAGGAGCAGTCGACCTCGGCCGAGATCCTCGTCACCGGCATCAAGGTCATCGACCTGATGTGCCCCTACACCAAGGGCGGCAAGATCGGCCTGTTCGGCGGTGCCGGCGTGGGCAAGACCGTGACCATGCAGGAGCTCATCAACAACATCGCCAAGGCCTACGGTGGCTACTCCGTGCTGGCCGGCGTCGGAGAGCGCACCCGCGAGGGCAACGACCTCTATCACGAGATGATCGAGTCCAACGTGAATGTGGACCCGGCCAGGAACAACGGCTCGACCGAGGGCTCCAAGTGCGCCCTGGTGTACGGCCAGATGAACGAGCCGCCGGGTGCCCGCGCCCGCGTCGCCCTCACGGGGCTCTCGATCGCGGAATACTTCCGCGACGAGGAAGGCAAGGACGTGCTGCTGTTCGTCGATAACATCTTCCGCTTCACCCAGGCCGGCTCGGAAGTGTCGGCGCTGCTGGGCCGCATCCCTTCGGCCGTGGGTTATCAGCCGACCCTGGCCACCGAGATGGGCAACCTGCAGGAGCGGATCACCTCGACCAAGAAGGGCTCGATCACCTCGGTGCAGGCCATCTACGTGCCCGCCGACGACCTGACCGACCCGGCCCCGGCCACCTCCTTCGCCCACCTCGACGCCACCACCGTGCTGTCGCGGGACATCGCCGCCCAGGCCATCTTCCCGGCCGTGGACCCGCTGGACTCCACCAGCCGGATCATGGACCCGCTGGTGATCGGCGAGGAGCACTACGCCGTCGCCCGCCGCGTGCAGGAGATCCTGCAGCAGTACAAGGCGCTCAAGGACATCATCGCCATCCTCGGCATGGATGAGCTGTCGGAAGACGACAAGCTGATCGTGGCCCGCGCCCGCAAGATCCAGCGCTTCCTGTCGCAGCCCTTCTTCGTGGCCGAGCAGTTCACCAACCAGCCCGGCAAGTTCGTCGAGCTGAAGGACACCATCCGCTCGTTCAAGGCCATCTGCGACGGCGAGTATGACCACCTGCCGGAAGCGGCCTTCTACATGGTCGGCGCGATCGAGGAAGCGGTCGAGAAGGCCCAGAAACTGGCCGAGGCGGCGTAAGTGGCGGGCAAGCTCTCCTTCTCTCTGGTCGCCCCGGAACGCGAGGTCTTCGCCGGCCTCGTGGACCAGGTCGACGCGCCCGGCGTCGAGGGCGACTTCGGCGTCCTGCCGGCGCATGCGCCGTTCATGACCGCCCTGCGCGAGGGTGCCGTGACCGTGTTCGACGGCGGCCGTCGCCGGGTGTTCGAGGTCAAGGGCGGCTTCGCCGACGTCAACGCCCAGGGGCTGACCATCCTGGCCGAGGAGGCGACCGAGGTCAGCGCGTAAGGCGCGGCTTCGGCGGACAGATCAGGGCGCGGGTCGCGGCGGCGCGGTCCGCGCCCTTTTCGTTTGCGATCGTCCTTCCTTCTCCCCTAGCGGGAGAAGGTGGCGCGCGAAGCGCGTCTGATGAGGGGTGCCAGCGCGGACGCCGTGCTGATGTGGCGACCGTCGACGGTTCATCACGGAGGGCACAGAGAAGGGCACGGAGGGCACGGCGGCGTCGCGGCTCTGCGCCGGAGGCGCTCCAAATGTCCGTCCGACATTAGGAGAAGGCGCTTCGCGCGCCGCCGCACAGGGACCGTTGTGTCCCCTGTGCCTCCCTCCGTGTTCTCCGTGATGAACCGACAACGCTCAGGACATCTGGTCGGCGTCAACGCTCCCACCCCTCATCCGAGCCGCTCCGCGGCCCACCTTCTCCGGCAAGGGGAGAAGGGGACCCGCCCTCAGGCCAGTGCCTTCAGGGCGCCCACCAGATCCGTGCGTTCCCAGCTGAAGCCGCCGTCGGCATCGGGGGCGCGGCCGAAGTGGCCGTAGGCGGTGGTGCGGGCGTAGATCGGCCTGTTGAGGCCGAGGTGCTGGCGGATGGCGCGCGGGGTGGCACCGCCGATCAGCTTCGGCAGCTCCACCTCGAGCACCGCCTCGTCGATCTTGCCGGTGCCGTGCAGGTCGACATGCACCGACTGGGGCTCCGCGACCCCGATGGCGTAGCTGAGCTGGATGGTGCAGCGGGCGGCGAGGCCGGCGGCGACGACGTTCTTGGCCAGGTAGCGGGCGGCGTAGGCGGCCGAGCGGTCGACCTTGGTTGGGTCCTTGCCGGAGAAGGCACCGCCGCCGTGCGGGGCCGCCCCGCCGTAGGTGTCGACGATGATCTTGCGCCCGGTCAGGCCGGAGTCGCCGTCCGGGCCGCCGATCTCGAACACGCCGGTCGGATTGATGTGCCAGACGGTCTCGTCGGTGATGAAGCCCGGCGGCAGGACGCGCTCGACCACCGGCATGACCACCGCCGCCACCTGGCGCTGGGTCGCGCCCCTGGCGTGCTGGGTCGAGACGACGATGGAGGTGGCGCGCACCGGTACCCCGTTCTCGTAGTGCAGCGACACCTGGCTCTTGGCGTCGGGTTCAAGGATCGAGCCGCCGGCGTGACGCAGGGCGGCCAGCTCGCGCAGGATGTTGTGACTGTACTGCAGGGTGGCCGGCATCAGCTCCGGGGTCTCGTTCGAGGCGTAGCCAAACATGATGCCCTGGTCGCCGGCTCCCTCGTCCTTGCCCTCGGCGGCGTCGACGCCGACGGCGATGTCCGGCGACTGGCCGTGCAGGAAGTTGGAGAAGGCGAAGGTCTCCCAGTGGAAGCCGTCCTGTTCGTAGCCGATGTCCTTCACCGCGGTGCGGACGAGACGCTCGATCTCCTCCGCCACGCCGGGTGCCCAGGCGTCATTCTCCCAGATGCCCTTGCCGCGGATCTCGCCGGCCAGCACTACCCGGTTGGTGGTGGTCAGGGTCTCGCACGCCACCCGCGCCTCGGGGTCCTTGCCGAGGAAGAAGTCCACCACCGTGTCGGAGATGCGGTCGGCGACCTTGTCCGGGTGCCCCTCGGACACGCTCTCGGAGGTGAAGACGAAGGAGGAACGGCTCACGGATAGCTCCAGCGCTGCGATGGCGACCGCCATGTGTGAAACGGTCATATAAAGATATGCTTATATCTTCAAGCGAGGAGGGGCGGAGCGGGGCCTTGATCGGCGAGCGCGACCGCCGCGTTGACTGGCGCAGCACCGCAGCCGGACCGACGGCCTGCGAGAGATGATCGACAGGCCGGAGTGCCGCGCGTGGCGGCCGCGTTCCTCAACATGCTGGACATTCGCTGTTCTCAGGTCGCGGAGATCGGCGAGGCGCTCTGGCGTCCGGAACTGCGCAGCGCCATTTGCCTGACCGCCGCCGCCGCGTACGCAGGGATGGCAGGCGGATGCCTGTTATCAGGGCACATTGACCGACAGAACGGCCGCTGACCGCTGTTCTATGTATGCCTCGGGCAGGTGTTGGGAGTTTCTGTTCTACGCCACCTGGGGTCGCCATGCGGCTACAATGACAAAAGCCAGGGGCAATAGCGCTGCGGCATCCACGATCGCTATCGTCCGCAAGGGACCCGATGGCGCACCGGCGCGCAGATAGAGGACAAGGAACCCGATGACGCTGGTCGCAACAACGATGCCGAGCGCGCGTCGTGCTGGCGGGTCGAAAACAGCAAGCACGCAGGCCGCAAAGATCGCGAGGAACAATGCGCCCCGGTGTGCGATCAACACCCCGAGATCGCCGGTCGGTGATACGCCATAGAGCCGCTCGACCAGCGACGGCAGGATTGCCACCGCTGCGGGCGACAGGTGCGCCAGTGCGAGCAGTCCCCAGGCCATCCTGGCTGTCGTTTCCATTGTCGGCCCCCATCGCCCACAGCGTAGATTGCGCCAGGACCAGGATGTTCAACCAAAATCGAGCGCTTCTACAATCCGACCCGACGCTCGACCCGGGACTTCATCGACATCGTCGAGGCGGAAGCCGGCCGCGACCTCGACTGGCTCGGCGCCCTCCGGGACGAGGCAGGCTATCTGGCCGACCAGGCGCGCTACCGCAGCGGCGTCTACACCGTCGACGCGGCCAGCGGCCTGAGGGTCTATGTGCCGGACTTCGAGGCCCTGCTGTCGCGGATCACGGTCCCGGTGCTGGCCCTGTTCGGCGAACGCGACACCCGCGTTGACTGGCGCAGCACCGCCGCCCTCTACGCCCGCACGATGGGGCCCAACCCCCGCGCCGACCTGACCGTCCGCACCTTTCCCGACAGCAACCACAACCTGCACCGCAGCCCGACCGGCGGCCTGCGCGAGATGATCGGGATGCCGGAACGCCGCGCGGTCGAGGGCGACTACGAGACGATGGCGGCGTGGCTGGGGGAGAAGGTGGGGGCGGGGTGAGGGGGCCAGCGGTTGCGGTCTCTGTCTGCGCCGCCGAAGCTCAGTCGAGCAGCCCCAGACTCATTTGAGGGTCCGAAGGCGGAAGCGGCAGGTCTGCGATGCCCTCACAGGCGATCCCGAAATGCCCGCAAAGCTGGGCGATGTCAGGATCGTCCGAGTAGATCGTTTCGGCGGCGCTGACGCGAGCAATGGCGAAAATCTGGTCGTCGAACTTCGCTTTCGCACGAGCCGGCGCACGGGGGATCGTCCCGGACGCCTGTCGCTCCCGTTGGATGGCGGCATGTTCAACGGCGGCGAGGGTATCAAACGGGCGGATGGAGAAATGCCGGCTGGCCGTCAGTCGCGAAAGATACTCCGCCGCCGCTTCGGACGCCTTGACCAGAACCTCGGCGAGCGCCGGGGTCGGGATCACGATCCGCTCGCCGCGTTGCTCCAGACTATCCAGAAGGTGTGCGATGCGCTCGCTGCAGTGCTGAACGGGCTGGCCGGTGGCCTTGTCCTCTGGCGCCGCTGCGTTTGGCGTGACCACATAAACGAGCATGCTGGCGTCAAACACGACCGCCATCAGTGCGTCTCGCGCCCCGCCCGCGCATCCAGCAGGGTCGCTACAGGGCTTGCCTCTTCTCCCCATGCGTTCCCGGGCACGGCCTTAAGCGCCCTCACGACCTCCGCCAGCGGAGCGTCGTCCAGAACTTCAAATCGGGTGGCCTTGAATTTGCGTAGATCCCACGCGCCTGCCTCGTTCCGAAGCCACGTCCCGGTCCCATAAAGACGGACCACGCTATCAAAGAGATAGCGCCCCAGTTCCTTGGCGAGGGTGGGATTGGTCTCGATTGCCGAGAGCGTTACCGCCCCATCCCTGAGGTGCACGTGAATGCTGTCGTCGGTCCCGCCAATCCTGACAATGCGACCTTCGACAGTCCCTTCCTGCTTGAAGGGGCCAAACTTCACAGGCTGCGGCCGCGTGACGCCCGGGAACTCGATGACATTGTTCGCATCGCCCGTGAGCTGGCCGGTCGCGTTATCCCGCGCCAGCAGATCGTCAAGCTGGCGGAAAGCTCGCCTCGCGTCCTGAGGGCCATCGCCTCGACCCACGTCGCGTATACGGCCCTGGACCTTGGGGGCAGCCGGCGGGTCGATCGTGGCGACGAGAACGGCCGACCCCTCTCTCAAAGCCTCGAAATGCACGGCCGCTGGCTCGCCGAGGAGATCGGCGAGCGCCGCCATGTACTCGGCAAGGCGGTTCATCGGAATCGTCGAGGGCTTGTAGGGGCCGTCGATCCGGAACTGATACTCGCTGCTCATGGGTCGCTCCGCAGCCACATCATGGCCGGAACCATTGAATAATCCATACACCATTGGCGCACACAGGCGTCACTATCGGACGGAGCGGCCCTGTCTGCCGTCGAGAATGCGTGCGTGGCTCAATTCGCGCTGGCCGCCGCCTTGGGCGAAAAGAACCAATAATCAGCGAAACTGGCGAGCAGAAAAATGGTGCCGCTTGCGTGACTCGAACACGCGACCCCCTCATTACGAATGAGGTGCTCTACCGGCTGAGCTAAAGCGGCCCGGTGGGAAGGCGGGTTCCCTACACCCGCGGGCGGGGCTTGCCAAGCGCGTCGGCGTGGGCGCGGCCCAACGCGTCCCTCAGGGCCGCCGCGTCGGGGCGGGCGGCGACGGCGAGGACCGGGCCGGGCCAGGCGGCGGCGACGGCGGGGGACAGGGCGATGGCCGGGGGCGGGGGGAGGCCGGCGGCCTGAAGTGCCGCCGCGGCGGCGCGGGCCCCGCGCGGCGAGTGCAGCAGGACGGCGGCGACCTGACCGGCGGCGACGGCGGCGAGGGCCGCGTCCGGGCGGCGCGGCTCGGCGGCGTAGACGACCACGGGGCGGATCTCGACCCGGCCGGGGGCGAGGGCGAAGGCGAGGGCGGCCAGGTCGGCGGCGACCTCGCGCCCGCGCGGCCACAGGACCGGCCAGGGGACCGGCCAGGGGGCGCGGCCCGGCGGAGCGGCGCGGACGAGGCGGGCGGCGAGGGCGGCGGCGTCGCCCCCGCCTGCGTCCCCCCCGCCTGCGTCCTCGTCGGTCTCGTCCCCGGCGTCGATGTCTTCGAAGCCGGCCGCTCGGGCGGTGGCGGCGGTGGCGTCGCCGACGGCGAACAGCGGCCGGTCGCGGCGCGGGGTCAGGGCGGCGAGGGCCCGGACGGCGGCGGCGCTGGTCGCGGCGACGGCGGCGACGGGCGCCAGATCGACCGTGGCCGGGACCGGGACGATCTCCAGCACCGGATCGATCAGGGGGTCATGGCCGAGGGCCGCGAGGGCGGCGGCGTCGGCCTCGGCCCCGGGCCGGCTGCGCGTCAGCCAGATCCGGCCGGGCCGGGCCATGTCAGAGCGCGATCGCCTGGTCGCCGGCGGCGGCGCGCACCTGCTCGCCCAGGGCCGCGCCGAAGGCGTCAGGGTCGGCACCGGGGACGAGGTCGAGCACGCCCCGGCGGCGCCAGCGGGCCGAGCCGTCGGGGGCGAGGATCTCGGCGGTCAGGGTCAGGCGGCCGTCGGCGAGCACGGCGTGGGCCCCGACGGCGGTGCGGCACGAGCCCTCCAGCGCCCGCATGGCGCCGCGCTCGGCGGCGACGGCGACGGCGGTGTCGGCATGGTTCAGGGCCCGCGCCCAGGCGGCGTCCGTGTCCTCGCTGCGGGTCTGCAGGGCCAGCGCGCCCTGGCCCGGGGCGGGCAGGAAGGCGTCGGTGTCGAGGCGTTCCGTGATTTGATCGGTGAAGCCCAGCCGGTTGAGGCCGGACACGGCCAGCAGGATGGCGTCGAAGTCGCCGGCCTTCAGCCGGGCCAGCCGGGTGTCGACATTGCCGCGCAGCATCTCGACCTTCAGGTCCGGGCGCAGGGTGAGGGCCTGGGCCTGGCGGCGCAGGCTGGCGGTGCCCAGCCGCGCCCCCTGCGGCAGGGCGTCGAAGCCGGACGCCAGGGGGCTGAGGAAGGCGTCGCGGGAATCCTCGCGCTCGGGGATGGCGGCGAGGGCCAGGCCGGGCGGCATCTCGGCCGGCACGTCCTTCATGGAATGCACCGCCAGATCGACCTCGCCGGCCAGCAGGGCGGCCTCGATCTCCTTCGTGAACAGGGCCTTGCCCCCGACCTCGAGCAGGCGGCGGTCCTGGATGCGGTCACCGGTGGTGACGATCTCGACCAGCGGGATCTCGTGCACGATGTCGGCCTCGGGCACGCCCAGGGCCCGGCCGATGGCGCGCTGCATCATGCCGGACTGGGCCAGCGCCAGACGGGAGCGGCGGGTTCCGAGGCGGAGAAGCGGCATGGGCGGTCGGGAGCCGGGGGCTGGAGCGGGACGGGGTCAGGCGGGGCGACGCCGATTGCGCCGTGCCGCGGCGGGGGCTACCTGACGCCCCATGAGTTCGCACGCGGACTATCGCACGGCCGGGCCCGCGGCAACCACGGGCGACCTCGTCGTCCTGGGGATCGAGACGAGCTGCGACGAGACCGCCGCGGCGGTGGTGCGGCTGGACGCGGCCGGGGCGGCCACGGTGCTGTCCTCGATCGTGCACAGCCAGACCGTCGACCACGCCCCCTATGGTGGGGTGGTGCCCGAGATCGCCGCCCGCAGCCATGTGGAGATCATCGCCCCGACCGTGCAGCGGGCGCTGGCCGAGGCCGGGGTCGGCTGGGACGGGCTGACCGGGGTGGCGGCCACCGCCGGGCCGGGACTGGTCGGCGGGGTCATGGTCGGCCTCAGCTTTGGCAAGGCGGCGGCGCTGGCGCGTGGCCTGCCGCTGATCGCGGTCAACCATCTGGAGGGCCATGCGGTCTCGGCCCGGCTGGGGGCCGAGGTGCCCTATCCGTTCCTGCTGCTGCTTGTGTCCGGCGGCCACTGCCAGCTGCTGGAGGTGCGCGGCGTGGGCGAGGTGGCGCGGCTGGGCGCGACCATCGATGACGCCGCCGGCGAGGCCTTCGACAAGATCGCCAAGGCGCTGGGCCTCGGCTACCCCGGCGGGCCGGCGCTGGAGCGGCTGGCGGCGACCGGCGACGGGGGCCGCTTCGCCCTGCCGCGCGCCCGGGTCGGGGAGAAGGACTGCGACTTCTCCTTCTCGGGGCTGAAGACCGCCGCCTTCCGCCAGGCCCAGGCCTGCGAGACCGATCAGGACCGGGCCGATCTGGCCGATGCGGTGCAGGCGGCGATCGCCCGCCAGCTGGCCGAGCGCTCCGAGCGGGCCATGCAGGCCTGGCCGCACGACAGCCGGCTATTCGTCGTCGCCGGCGGGGTGGCCGCCAACCGCACGGTGCGGGCGCAGCTGGAGGCGGCTGCGGGGCGGCACGGTTTCCGCTTCGTCGCCCCGCCGCTGGCCTATTGCACCGACAATGCCGCCATGATCGCCCTGGCCGGGGCGGAACGGCTGGCGCGCGGCGAGCACTCGGACATCGACGCGGTGGCGCGCCCGCGCTGGCCGCTGGACGAGGCGGCGGCACTGGCCCGGCCCAGCTCGGGCGCGGGACGAAAGGGGGCCAAGGCATGACCATCGCCGGGGAGGGACGATGAGCGACATTCAACGCGCCGGGCAACGCGCCGGGGTGATCGGCGCCGGGGCTTGGGGCACGGCCCTGGCCCAGGTGTGCGCCGCCGCCGGGCTGGAGGTGATGCTGCAGGCGCGCGAGCCAGAGGTGGTCGAGTCCATCACGGCACGGCGGATCAATGACGCCTTCCTGCCGGATGTGCCGCTGAGCGACCGCATCCGGCCGACCGGGGACCTGGCTGACCTGTCTGGCTGCGACCTGATCCTCGCCGTGCCGCCGGCCCAGCACCTGCGCGCGACCCTGACTGCCTTCGCCCCCTTCGCCCGGCCGGGCGCGCCGGTGGTGCTGTGCTCCAAGGGCATCGAGCGCGGCTCGCTGAAGCTGATGACCGAGGTGCTGGCCGAGACCCTGCCCGACGCGCCGGCGGCGGTGCTGTCGGGCCCCAGCTTCGCCGGCGAGGTGGCGCGCGGCCTCCCGGGGGCGGTGACCCTGGCCTGCGCCGGGGAGGCCCTCGGCCAGACCCTGATGGAGACCCTCTCCTCGCCCGCCTTCCGTTGCTACCTCGTGGACGATCTGATCGGGGCCGAGGCCGGCGGGGCGGTCAAGAATGTGCTGGCCATCGCCTGCGGCATCGTCGAGGGGCGGAAGCTGGGCCGCAGCGCCCATGCGGCCGTTATCACCCGCGGCTTCGCCGAAATGACCCGGCTGGGGGTGGCGCTGGGAGGCCGGGCCGAGACCATTGCCGGCCTGTGCGGTCTCGGCGATCTGGTGCTGACCTGCTCCAGCCCGCAGTCGCGCAATATGAGCCTCGGCCTGGCTCTGGGGCAGGGGCAGACGGTGGCGGAGGCCCTGGCCGGCAAGCGCTCGGTGGCCGAGGGCTTCGAGAGCGCCCCAGCGGTTCGCGACCTGGCGGCGCGGCTCGGGGTCGACATGCCGATCTGCCAGTTGGTGGCGGCGGTTCTGGCCGGGGAGACGGCGGTCGACGCCGGCATCGAGGCCCTGCTCAATCGGCCCCTCAAGAGCGAGCGGGAATGAGCGAACCCGTCCCCGCCGACCGGCCTCGGGTCTGGACCACGCCCGCCAGGGTGCGGCTGTGCGCCGAGACCGACCTGGCCGATCCGGGCGCGCGCAGCTTCGTGCTTCAGATCGGCGACAAGTGGTTCCACGGCTTTGTGGTGCGCAAGGGCGGCGCGGTGGCCGGCTGGGTCGACCGCTGCCCCCACGCCGGCCTGCCGCTGGCCGTGGAGCTGGACCGTTACCTGACCGCCGACGGCGCGCTGATCCTGTGCGGCTGGCACGGGGCGGCGTTCGAGCCGATCAGCGGAGCCTGCGTCGCCGGCCCCTGCGCCGGCGGGCGGCTGACGCCCTGGCCGGTCGAGGTTCACGACGGGATGATCCGCACGGCCTGAAGCCGTCAGGGCAGGTCGGCGAGAAAGGCGAAGAGGGCGGCGCGGGCCTCGGGCTCGTCCAGCATCGGGGCGTGGCCCACGCCGGGGACCTCGACGTAGCCCATCTGCGGGGCGGCCCGGCGCATGCGCGCGGCGATGTCGGCGCTGAGCAGGTCCGAGGTCGCGCCGCGCACCAGCAGGGTCGGCCGCCCGCGCGCCAGCCGCCGGAAGAACGGCCACAGCTTCGGGACCAGGGCCCTTTTCCCGGCGGCGCGGATCGGCACGGCGATGTCCGGGTCATAGTCGAGGACGGGCGCCCCGTCCGGGCCCTCACGGAAGGTGCGGCGGGCGAAGGCGTCCCAATGGGCGTCGTCGTAGTGGGGGAAGGCGACGCCGTTGATCTCGCGCATGTAGGCGGCGGCGGCGGTCCAGTCCGGCGTGTCGACCGGCTTGCCAGAATAGGCGGCGATGCGGGCCAGCCCCTCGCGCGCCACTTCGGGCCCGATGTCGTTGAGGACGGCCGCGGCCACGGCGCGCGCGCGTAGGGCGGTCAGGGCCATGGTGATCAGCCCGCCCATGGATGTGCCGAGAAAGACCGCGCGTTCAGTCCCGGTCTGTTGCATCAGGGCCAGCACGTCGCGGGCGTAGACCGGCGGCTGATAGGTCATCGGATCGGGGGCCCGGTCCGAACGGCCGCGGCCGCGCACATCGACGGCCAGCACGCGCCGGCCGCTCTGGGCGATCAGCGGGGCGATGGCCTGGAAGTCGGCGCTGTTGCGGGTCAGGCCATGGATGGCGATCACCGGAAGCCGCGCCCGCCCGGGGCCGGGGGCGTAATCCCGGGCGTAGAGGGACAGGCCATCGGGCGAGGTCCAGGGGCGATCGACGTAGGTCACGGGCGTCTCTCCGGCGGCGGCGGGGCGTGGCGACAGAGTAATTCTGCAGCGGGGGAATTCCAGTCGGTCCAGCAAGGTGCACAGGCCCTTGCCAAAACCTTCGCATCTGCGTCACAGTTCGCACCCGCAACATCATGCCGCCGGAAGCGGCCGAGGGGGATCGGACATGCGGGGATCAACACAGGCATGTGGCCGGTTGGCACGCGCCGTGCCGTTGGGGGCGTTGGCGGCCCTGATCTCGGGGGTCGCCCATGCTGCAGCGCCCGCGGCCGCGCCCGCGCTGCTGGCCCACCAGGCGGCGCTGGAGCTGGATCCGGCGGCCTCGGCCTGGATCCTGACCTCGACGGCCCTGGTGCTGATGATGACCGTGCCCGGGCTGGCGCTGTTCTACGGCGGCATGGTGCGCAAGAAGAATGTGCTGGCCACCCTCGGCCAGGCCCTGGCGGCCTCACTGCTGGTGACCATCCTGTGGTTCGTGGCCGGTTATTCGCTGGCGTTCGGGACCAATGGTGATCCGGGCCTGAACCGCTTCATCGGCTCGTTCGACTCCCTGTTCCTGAACGGGGTCGGGGCCAACACCGCCTGGGCCGGGGCACCGGGCCTGCCGGAAACCCTGTGGGTCGCCTACCAGCTGACCTTCGCCATCATCACCCCGGCCCTGATCGCCGGGGCCTTCGCCGAGCGCATCAAGTTCTCCGGCTTCCTGCTGTTCATCGGCCTGTGGCACCTGATCGTCTACGCTCCGGTCTGTCACTGGGTATGGTCGGGCGGTTTCCTCGGCGGCATGGGGGTGCTGGACTTCGCCGGGGGCGCAGTGGTGCACGTCAACTCCGGCGTGGCCGGGCTGGTGGCGGCCCTGTTCCTCGGCCGTCGGGTCGGCCTGGGGCGGGACAACATGGCCCCCCACAACCTCACCCTGACGGTGATCGGCGCCGCCCTGCTGTGGGTCGGCTGGATCGGCTTCAACGCGGGCTCGGCCTGGGCTCCTGACGCCATCGCCGCCCAGGCCCTGCTGGGCACCATCGTGGCCACCGCTGCGGCGGGTGCCGCCTGGGCCGCCGCCGAGTGGATCGAGCGGCGCAAGCCCACGGTGCTGGGCATGGTCTCGGGCGCGGTCGCCGGTCTGGTGGCGATCACCCCGGCGGCCGGCTTCGTCAACAGCCAGGGGGCCTTCTTCATCGGCGTCGCCGGCGGCCTGGTGTGCTGGTTCGCGGTGGTCTGGGTGAAGCGGTGGCTGCGTTATGACGACACCCTCGACGTTTTCGGCATCCACGGCGTCGGCGGTCTCGTCGGAGCCCTGCTGACCGGGGTGTTCGCGGACGCCGCCGTCAACGGCCTGGCCGAGGGGGCGACGGTCTGGAATCAGGCCGTGGGTCTGGTCGCCGTCATTGCCTGGTCGGGCGTCGCCACCTGGGCCATCCTGTGGATCTGCAAGCTGACCACGGGCCTGCGGGTGAGCGAGGAAGAGGAACGCCAGGGCCTCGACCTGACCCAGCACGGTGAGGCGGTCCACGACGCTTAGGGGGGCGGCGGAAGCCCTCCCCCTCGACGGGGAGGGTTTGGGTGGGGGTGAACCCGGGCCATGTCCGGACGGGCGCAAGAGGCGGGACCGCCTCCAGCGCCAGGGTCTCCGCCGCCGGTGGTCCCACCCCCATCCCCGACCCTTCCCCCCTCAAGGGGGAAGGGCGAGGGGAGGTAACCGCCGCGACGTCGTTGTGTCCTCTGTGCCTTTCGTTGTGTTCGTTGTGATGAACCAGCGAGGGTCATGACACCAATCCGGCGTCGGCGCTGACACCCCTCACCCGTCATGCTTCGCATGACACCCGTCGTCGGATCGCATGCGATCCTCCTCCACCCGCAAGGGGAGAAGGGCGGGTGGCGCTACCCTCCCAGCAGTTCTCGGGCGAAGGCGTCGAGGTTCTGACCGTCGAAGAGGAAGCCGGGGATGCCGGCGCGGCGGGCGGCCTCGAGGTCGCCCTGGCGGTCGCCGATCAGGAAGGAGCGCGACAGGGCGATGTCGTGCTCGGCCGCGGCACGCAGGATCATGCCGGGATTGGGCTTGCGGTCCGGGTGGTCGGGGTGGTGCCAGGCCGGGTCCCGGGCCTCGTCGTGGAAGGGGCAGGCGTAGACGGCGGCGATGCGCGCGCCGCGCGCGGCCAGGGTGCGGACCATCAGGGCGTTGAAGTCGTGCATTCGCTGTTCGCTGAACAGCCCCCGCGCCACGCCGGACTGGTTGGTGACGACGATGGCCAGGAAGCCCGCCTTGTTGAGCCGCGCCACCGCCTCGGCCGCGCCGGGCATGAACACCAGGTGCTCGTCGAGGTGCGGATAGCCGCAGTCCTCGATCAGGACCCCGTCCCGGTCCAGGAACACTGCCGGAAACCGGCCCTCGGTCGACTCAGTCACGCTGTCCACTCCCGCGCCGCAGGGCATATGGGCCCCGGCGGATCGTTGCAACTCGCAACGCGAAGTGACGGTGAAGTGAAGGGCCCGGTTTGGCGTCGGTCGCCGCGATTTGCTAGACGCGCGGCTCATCCTCGGGGGCCTTTCGCTCCGCAGTGCGGACCTTGTCCATGACCGTCGCCGCTTCTCCGGCCGTTCCCATGCTGCCCTTCATCGATCTGCAGGCCCAACGCCGCCGCCTCGGCGGGGCGGTCGAGGCCGCCGTCATGGCCGCCGTCGAGGGCGGCGCCTGGATCATGGGTCCGCAGGTGCGTGAGTTCGAGACGGGGCTGGCCGCCTTCGGCCGGGCGAAGCACGCCCTGGGCTGCGCTAACGGCACTGACGCCCTGATCCTGCCGCTGATCGCCTGGGGCCTCCGCCCCGGCGACGCGGTGTTCGTGCCCAGCTTCACCTTTACCGCCACCGCCGAGATCGTCCCCTGGCTGGGTGCGGCGCCGGTGTTCGTCGACGTTGACCCGGTCACCTACAACATGGACCCGGCCCGGCTGGAGGCGGCGATCGAAGGGATCAGGGCCGAGGGCCGGCTGACCCCGAAGGTGGTCATCGCCGTCGATCTGTTCGGCCAGCCGGCGGACTATCCGGCGATCCGCGCCATCTGCGACCGCCACGGGCTGAAGCTGATCGCCGACTCCGCCCAGGGCTTCGGCTGCACCCTGAACGGCGAGCACCCGATCCGCTGGGCCGATGTCACCACCACCAGCTTCTTCCCGGCCAAGCCGCTGGGCTGCTACGGCGACGGCGGGGCGGTGCTGACCGACGACGACGACCTGGCCCAGGAGATGGACTCGCTGCGGGTGCACGGGAAGGTCGTGGCCAAGGACCTCAAGGACGGGGCCAGCTTCGCGCACGACCCCAAGTACCTGGCCATGCGCATCGGCATGAACAGCCGTCTCGACACCATCCAGGCCGCGGTGCTGATCGAGAAGCTGAAGGTGTTCGCCGACGAGATCGAATGGCGCAATCGCATCGCCGCCCGCTACAATGATCTCCTCGCGCCTCATGTCGCCGCCGTGCCGCAGGTGATCGCCGGCGGGGTCTCGACCTGGGCCCAGTACACCATCGCGCACGAGGCGCGGGACGCCCTGGCGGCTCATCTGCGGGAGCAGGGCGTGCCCACCGCCGTCTACTATCCGGTGCCGATGCATATGCAGCCCGCCTACGCCCGGTTCCCGCGGGGTGCCGGTGGCCTGCCGGTGACGGAGCGGGTCCGCGAGCAGGTGCTCAGCCTGCCGATGCACGCCGATCTGGACGAGGCGACCCAGGACCACATCGTCGCCGCGGTGGCCGGCTTCGTGGGAGCCGGCGCATGACCCTGACGCAACCGGTGCTCAAGGTCGGCGTCGCCGGCGTCGGCGTCATGGGGCGCAACCACGCCCGCGTGCTGGCCGAGCTGCGCGACGTGGAGCTGACGCACATCCTAGACGCCGATCAGGTCGTCGCAGAGGGCGTGGCCGGCCTGTACAGCGCCGCCGGGGTGGCGTCGGTCGAGACCTTCGTCGAGGCAGGGCTGGACGCCGTTGTGGTGGCCACTCCCAACCGCACCCACGGCGATCTCGCTGTCGCCCTTCTGGAACGGGGCGTCCATGTGCTGGTAGAGAAGCCGATCGCCGCGACGCTGGAAGATGCGCGCCGCATCATCGACGCGGCGAAGGCCAACGACCGGGTGCTGATGGTCGGCCAGGTCGAGCGCTTCAATCCGGCCATCGAGACTGTGCGCCGCGCCATCGCCGAGGAGAAGGTGATCTCGATCCAGATCACCCGCGTCGGCCCCTTCCCGCCGCGCATGGGCGAGGTCGGGGTGGTCATCGACCTGGCGGTGCACGACATCGACATCATCCGTCACCTGACCGGCTCGGACATCGTCGAGGTGCAGCCGCAGCTGGCCCGCACACGCGCCGAGCGCGAAGACACGGCGCTGCTGCAATTCCGCACCGAGAGCGGGGTGATCGCCCACATCACCACCAACTGGGTGACGCCCTACAAGACCCGCACCCTGCAGGTGGCCACCGAGGGCAAGTTCGTGGTCGCCGACCTGATCACCCGTCAGGTCACGGAATACTTTGGCCAGCAGGCAGACGGCAGCTACCAGACCCGGGCCCTGAACAGCTGGCCGGCCGAGCCCCTGCGCAAGGAGCTGGAGGCCTTCGTCCACGCCATCCGCACCGGCGAGACCCCGGCGGTGACCGGCGAGGACGGCCTCAAGAACCTCGAGGTCGCCCTGCGCTGCCTGGGGGAGTGACGGCGCGACCGCCGCGTCCTTTGTGACTGCTGACCGTGCCTGATTCGCTGTGTCTTTGCAGACTTGATGCTGCTATCGAGCCGCTCGTCCAGAGTTCTGGCGGCGCTACTGCGCCGTCATGCCGCCGTCGATCTTGAACTCGGAGCCGGTGACGAACTTCGACTCGTCCGAGGCCAGATAGATCACCAGATACGCCACGTCGTCGGGCTCGCCGATGCGCTTCAGCGGGATGCCGCGGGCCAGCTTCTCGTGGGCCAGGGCCTCATCGCCGCCGGCCCTGTCCACGAACAGGTTGAGGATCGGCGTCCTGATGAAGACCGGGTGCACCGAGTTGGCGCGCACCGCCCCACCGGCCTTGGCCGCCTCCAGCGCCACCGTCTTGGTATAGAGCCAGACCGCGGCCTTGGTGGCATTGTAGGCCCCCATGCCCGGGGCCGCGGCCAGGCCGGCGATCGAGGAGATGTTGATGATCGAGCCGGCACCCGAGGCGCGCAGGTGCGGCATGGCGTGCTTGCAGCCCAGCATGACCGACTCGAGGTTGACCGCCTGGACCTTGCGCCAGTTCTCCAGCGTGTCGTGCTCGGCGAAGACCAGCTGGCTGCCGATGCCGGCGTTGTTGATCAGCACCGACAGGCCGCCCATGGCGGCGACCGCGTCGGCCACCACGCGGACCCAGTCGGCCTCGTCGGTGACGTCGTGGCGGAAGGCGAAGGCCTGGCCCGGATGGTCGGCGTTGATGGACGCGGCCAGCGCCTCGGCCCCGGCGAGGTCGAGGTCGGTGACCGCCACCTTCGCCCCCTCGCGGGCCAGCATGCGCGCCATGGCCTGGCCTAGCCCGCCGGCGGCACCGGTGATCAGCGCCGACTTGCCTGCGACTCGTCCGCTCATGCCGTCGCTCCCGTCATGTCAGCCGCCGCATCGATGAAGCGCGCCAAGGTCAGATCCCTGTCAGTAAGGCCGCCTGCATCGTGGGTGGTAAGTAACAAGGTAACGCGGTTGTAGACGTTGGACCACTCGGGATGATGGTCCAGCTTGTCAGCCATCAGGGCGACGCGGGTCATGAAGCCGAAGGCGGCGTTGAAGTCGGCGAAGCTCAGCTCGCGGACAATGGCCGGCCGCGAATCATCCGCGGCGCTCCAGCGCGGGAGGCCTGCCAGCACGTCGGCTGGCGAAAGGACGACGGCCATGGCCATTTCCTCCGTTCTTGTTTGCAACGGGCCTATCGTGCGGGCCGGCTGCAGGCAAGCGCCCGGAGGACGCAGCGGGCTCCGGCTTGCGGCGGATCGCCGGGTGACGCGGGCGAGAGGAGCCGCTAGACCGGCCCCATGACTGAGGCCGCCTCCTCCTCCGCCACGCCGGGCACCACGTCGCCCTTCGGCTTCCGCGATGTCGATGCGATCGAGAAGGTCCGCATGGTCCGAGGCGTGTTCGACCGCGTGGCCTCGCGCTACGACCTGATGAACGACCTGATGAGCGGCGGCGTCCACCGGCTGTGGAAGGACGCGGCGGCGGCCCGGCTCAACCCGCGTCCGGGCGAGACCATTCTCGACGTGGCCGGTGGTACCGGCGATATGGCGCGACGCTACGCCCGTCTGGCGCGGCGGGCGCAGGGGCGCCTCGGTGGCGCCGACGCCCGGGTCATCGTGCTGGACTACAATGCGGAGATGATCGCTGCCGGGGTCGGGAAGGGCGGCGAGCCGGAGATGGTGTGGACCGTCGGCGACGCCATGGCCCTGCCCCTGCCGGACGCCAGCGTCGACGCCTATTCCATAAGCTTCGGCATCCGCAATGTGCGCGACGTGCAGGCGGCGCTGGTTGAGGCGCGGCGGGTGCTTAAGCCCGGCGGCCGGTTCCTGTGCCTGGAATTCTCGCGGCCGGTCGTTGCCCCCCTGCGCGCCGCCTATGACGCCTGGTCGTTCCACGCCATCCCGCGCATCGGCGACTGGGTCGCCGGCGACCGTGACAGCTACCGGTATCTGGTCGAGTCGATCCGCCGCTTCCCCGACCAGCAGACCTTCCGCGCCATGATCGAGCGGGCCGGCTTCCGCAGTGTGACGGTCACCAACCTCACCGGCGGCGTGGCCGCCCTGCACCACGGGTGGGCGGTCTGATCCCGCCCCGGTTCCGCGTCGGTCCGCCGCAGACGCCCCGCCCGCAGCCGGTGCGCGACCCGGTGGGAGCCAGCCTGCGCCTCATCGGCTGGGGCTGGGTGCTGCTGCGCCACGACGCGCTGGTCCCGCGCGAGCTGGAGCCGTGGCTGCCGGGCTGGGCCCGGGTCGTGGCGCGGGGACTGCGGCTCGCCGCCAGCCGCGCCGGGCGCGAGGGCCGTCCCGGCGAGCGCGTGGGCCGGGCCTTCGAGCACCTGGGTCCGGTGGCGGTGAAGCTGGGCCAGGTGCTGGCCACCCGCGCCGACATCTTCGGCCTGCAGTTCGCCCGCGACCTGGGCCGGCTCAAGGACAAGCTGCCGCCGTTCCCGACGGCGTTGGCCCGGGCCGAGGTGGAGCGTTCGATCGGGCGGCCGGTCGAGGCCCTGTTCACCGACTTCGGCGACGCGGTCGGGGCCGCGTCGATCGCCCAGGCCCACCCGGCGCACCTGCGCGACGGACGCAAGGTGGCGGTCAAGGTGCTGCGGCCGGGGGTTGAGCGGCGCGTGGCCCACGGCCTCGACTCCCTGCGACTGGCGGCCAGACTGGCGCAGCGGCTGGTCCCGCCGGCGCGGCGGCTGGAGCCGGAGGCCTTCGTCGAGACCCTGGCCCGCTCGCTGGAGCTGGAGCTGGACATGCGGCTGGAGGCGGCGGCCGCCTCGGAGCTGGGCCAGATCATGGACGACGGCGGCCACATGCAGGCCCCGGCGGTGATCTGGGACGGGGTCGGCAAGCGGGTGCTGACCCTGACCTGGGCCGACGGCCTGCCGATGACCGATCCGGCTGCGGCCGAGCAGCCCGGTCTGGACCGGAACGCCCTGGCCGACAATGTCGTGCGCGCCTTCCTGACCCAGGCGCTGGACCACGGCGTGTTTCACGCCGACCTGCACGAGGGCAACCTGTTCTGCCGCGCCCCGGCCGAGCTGACGGCGATCGACTTCGGCATCGTCGGTCGACTGGGCAAGGGCGAGCGACGATACTTGGCCGAGATCCTGTGGGGCTTCCTGACCCGCGACTACGACCGTATCGCCCGGGTCCATTTCGAGGCCGGCTATGTGCCGCCGCACCATTCGGTCGAGGCCTTCGCCCAGGCCCTGCGCGCGGTCGGCGAGCCGGTCATCGGCAAACAGGCCAGCCAGGTGTCGATGGGGCGGCTGCTGGGCCAGCTGTTCGAGATCACCGACCTGTTCGACATGCACCTGCGGCCCGAGCTGATCCTGCTGCAGAAGACCATGGTCTCGGTCGAGGGGGTGGCCCGGCGGCTCAATCCGGATCACGACCTGTGGGCCGCGGCCAAGCCGGTGGTGGAGCGGTGGATCCGCCGCGAGCTGGGCCCGCAGGCCCAGGTGCGTGACGCGGTGGAGGAGACGATCGAGACCCTGCGGGCCCTGTCGCGCCTGATCCAGTCGCCGCCGGCGGCGGAGCCGGTGGTGGCCGAGCTGCGTCTGCCGCGCTGGCTGCAAGCGTGGATCGCTGTCGTCACCCTGGCCAGCGCCGCCGCCCTTGTTCTGTCGCTTTGGGGCGCGATGGTCCCCGCCTGACCCGCTGCCGGAGACCGCCTGTGACCTGTCTGACCGCCCGCTACGCTCTCGCTCTCGGTCTTCTCGCCCTGCCGGCCACCGGCCTCGCCCAGGCTGCACCCGCGCCTCAGGAGCCCGCCGCGGCGGCGCGCCTGCCGGATGCGTTCAGCGACGAGACGCCGACGGCGGTGCTGGAGGCCGAGCAGGCGCGTATCGCCCGGGCCGAGACCGCCCTGCGCGTCCAGATCGCCGGCCTTCAGGCCGGGACCCCGGCCTATGACGCCATGACCCCCGGCCTGGCCGAGGCGGTGCGGCCGCAGGCGGCGCAGGTGGTGCAGATCATCAACAGCCTCGGCGCGTTGCAGGCCATCCGGCACGTGGGCGTGGAGAACGGGGCGGAACTGTTCCTCGTGACCTTCGCCGCGGCCCCAACCCAGTGGATTGTCGGCCTCGACGAAGAGGGGCATGTCGGTGCCCTGCTTTTCCGCCCGGCTACCTGATGAAGTTGCGCTATCGGGGCGATTGCGTCCGGGCGTCCGGGCTGTAGAAGAGGGTCATGCAAGCGCCCCCGTCTCGTCTGATCGACCTGCGCCTCGGCGTGCTGATGGCCATCATCGTGGTCGCGGCCCTGACCCGGCTGATCCCGCATCCGCCGAACTTCACCCCGATCGCGGCCATCGGACTGTTCGGCGGGGCCTATCTGACGCGTCGCTGGATGGCCTTCGCCGCCCCGCTGGGGGCCATGTTTGTGAGCGACCTGGTCCTTGGCCTGCACAGCGGCATGTGGGTGGTCTACGGGGCCATGGCGGTGGCGGTCGGTCTCGGCTTCCTGCTGCGGCAGAACCGATCGGCCGGGCGGGTGCTCGGCGCGACCCTGGCCGGGACGCTGAGCTTCTTTGTCCTGACCAACCTGGCCGTCTGGGCCTTCAGCGGCATGTATCCGCGCACGCCCGAGGGGCTGGTCGCCTGCTATGTCGCGGCCCTGCCGTTCCTGCAGAATTCGCTGGCCGGCGACCTGACCTTCGCCCTGGCCCTGTTCGGCGGTTTCCACCTGGCGCAGCAGCACTTCGCCTGGCTGCGCGATCCGGTGCCCGCCGCCGCCTGAGGGAGCCAGACCGGGTCGAGGATCCCGGGCCAGATGGCCGCGCCGGTACCGCCGGACAGGGTGGTGAGGCCCGCTCGGCCCGATGGTCAGTGGAAGTCCCTTGATCCCGGCAGGACGCGCAGGTTGCGCGGGTGCTGCGGCCTGACGATCTCGTCGGCACCGGAGAACTGGATCACCGGGGCGTGGTCGTCGGACAGGCGGCCCAGCTCGGCGGTGCGGTCCTCCAGCCGGTCGGCCATCAGGTGCACCACACCCTCGGGGCTCTTCTCGACCACCCCCTCGACCCCGAGCAGCCGGGCCGACATGACCTCGCGGCGGTAGGCCTCGAAGGTGCGCACCCAGAGAACCAGGTTGGTGACCCCGGTCTCGTCCTCGAGGGTGACGAAGATGGCGTTGCCATTGCCCGGCCGCTGGCGCACCAGCACCACCCCGGCGGTGCGCACCCGGGTGCCGGAGCGGCGCGCCTCGACCTCGGCGCAGGTCAGCCGGCCCTCGGCCCGGAACACCGGCCGCAGCAGGGCCATGGGGTGGGCCTTCAGCGACAGCCGCGTGGTCTGGTAGTCCGCCGCCACATGTTCGCCCAGACCCATGCGCGGCAGGTCAGCGTCGGGCTCCTCGCCCAACTCGCGGGCGCGGGCGGCGGCGAACAGGGGCAGGGGGTCGTCATCCGGCAGGCGCCGCACCGCCCACAGGGCCTCGCGCCGGTCCAGCCCCAGGGAGCGGAAGGCGTCAGCGTCGGCCAGCTTGCGCAGGGCCGCGACCGGCAGCCGGGCCCGCCGCATCAGCCCCTCGACCGCGCCGAACGGGCCGCCGGCACGGGCTGCAACCAGGGCCCCGGCCCAGTCCTGGCGGAAGCCGTCGATCTGGCGCAGGCCCAGCCGCAGGGCCGGGGCCGCGCCGGGCCCCTCCAGCGTGTTGTCCCAGGCCGAGGCGTTGACGTCGATCGGCCGCACCTCGACCCCGTGGTCGCGGGCGTCGCGCACGATCTGGGCCGGGGCGTAGAAACCCATCGGCTGGCTGTTCAGCAGGGCGCAGGCGAAGGCCGCCGGGTGGCGACACTTGATGTAGCTGGAGACATAGACCAGCCGGGCGAAGCTGGCGGCGTGGCTCTCCGGGAAGCCGTAGGAGCCGAAGCCCTTGATCTGGTCGAAGCAGCGGCGGGCGAAGTCGGGATCGTAGCCGCGGGCGATCATGCGGTTGACCATACGGTCCTCGTAGGTGTGCAGGGTGCCGTCGCCGCGGAAGGTGCCCATGGCCTTCCTCAGACCGTTGGCCTCCTTCTCGCTGAACTCGGCGGCCACCATGGCCACCCTCATCGCCTGCTCCTGGAACAGGGGCACGCCGAGGGTGCGGGACACCACATTCTTCAGCTCATCCGGATCGTGCGGCGGGCCGGGCGAGGCGTAGACCACCGGCTCCTTCCCGCTGCGGCGGCGCAGGTAGGGGTGGACCATGTCGCCCTGGATCGGCCCGGGCCGGACGATCGCCACCTGGATCACCAGGTCGTAGAACCGCCGGGGCCGCAACCGCGGCAGCATGTTGATCTGGGCCCGGCTCTCGACCTGGAAGACGCCCAGCGAGTCGCCCCGGCACAGCATGTCATAGACGTCCGCCTGCTCCGACGGGACGGTGTGCAGTTCCAGCTCGACGCCCTGGTGCGCCCGCATCAGGTCCAGCGCCTTGCGGATGCAGGTCAGCATGCCGAGCGCGAGGATATCGACCTTCATCAGGCCCAGCTCGTCGATGTCGTCCTTGTCCCACTCGATGAAGGTACGGTCGGCCATGGCGGCGTTGCCGACCGGGACCAGCTCGTCCAGCCGCCCGCGGGTCAGGATGAAGCCGCCGACGTGCTGCGACAGGTGGCGCGGGAAGCCGAGCAGGCGCGTGGCCAGGTCGAGGGCGCGGCGGATGACCGGATTGGCCGGGTCCATGCCGGCCTGCTCGACCAGGCTGTCCGGCAGGGCCGAGCCCCAGCTGCCCCACTGGGTCGAGGCCAGCCGCGCGGTGACATCCTCGGTCAGGCCCAGCGCCTTGCCAACCTCGCGGATGGCGCTGCGCGGCCGGTAGCGGATCACGGTGGCGGCGATGCCGGCCCGCTCGCGGCCATAGCGGCCGTAGATGTACTGGATGATCTCCTCGCGCCGCTCGTGCTCGAAGTCGACGTCGATGTCCGGCGGCTCGTTGCGGCCGGCCGACAGGAAGCGCTCGAACAAAAGGTCGTGGGCGGCCGGGTCGACGCTGGTGATGCCCAGAACATAGCAGACGGCCGAATTGGCGGCCGAGCCGCGCCCCTGGCACAGGATGCCCCGGTTCTCCGCCTCGCGCACGATATCGTGGATGGTCAGGAAATAGGGAGCCAGCCTCCGTTCGGCGATGAATGCCAGCTCCTTCTTCAGGATCGCCGCCACCTTCGGCGGTGCCCCGTCGGGATAGCGATGCGGGATGTGGCGGGCGACGAGGGTCTCCAGCCAGCCCTGTGGCGTCTGGCCCGGCGGGACGGGCTCGTCGGGATAGGCGTAGCGCAGCTCGCCGAGATCGAAGCGGGCCCGGGCCAGCAGGGCCTGGGTCTCGGCCAGGGCCTCGGGCGCGTCGGCGAACAGGCGCGCCATCTCGGCCGGGGCCTTGAGGTGGCGCTCGGCGTTGATCAGCAGCCGGTGCCCGGCCCGGTCGATGCTCACCCCCTCGCGGATGCAGGTCAGCACGTCCTGCAGGTCGCGCTCGGCCGGGTCATGATAGAGGGCGTCGTTCATGGCCAGAAGGGGCGCGCCGGTCGCCTGGGCCAGCCCCGCCAGCCGGTCGAGTCTGCGCCGGTCGTCGCCGCGGCGGTGCATGGCTGCGCCCAGCCAGACCGCTCCGGGCCGCACCGCCTGCAGCCGCGCCAGCGTCGCCTCCAGCCCCTCCGGCCGGCGCGGCGGAATGACGATCAGCAGCAGGTCGTCGGCGTGGCTCTCCAGATCGGCCAGCGTCAGGTGGCAGTCGCCCTTGCGGGCCCGGCGCGACCCGAGGGTCAGCAGTCGTGTCAGCCGGCCCCAGCCGGCCCGGTCTTCGGCATAGGCGACCACGTCGGGCGTGCCGTCGGCGAAGGCCAGCCGCGTCCCTGTCAGCAGGCGGAAGGTCTGGGCCCGCTGCTGCACAAGCGCCGCCAGGGCGGCGTCGTTCATCGGATCCTCGCGCCAGGCGATCTCGCCGGGGCCGCCGCCGATGCGCACCGCCTCGGGCGGCGACCAGCCGCCGCCGCGCATGGCCTTGAGGGCGCTCCAGGCCCGCACCACCCCCGCCACCGTGTTGCGGTCGGCCAGACCCAGACCCCCATGGCCGCGCAGCAGGGCGGTCAGCACCATCCGCCCCGGCGACGAGGCACCGCGCAGGAAGGAGAAGTGGCTGGCCGCCACCAGCTCGGCATAGGCGAGAGTATCGGGGGCGGAGGGATCGGTGCCGCTCATGCGAACAGGCCGTGCACATACCAGCGGGGCGGCGGTGTCTCGCCATAGGCCCCGGCCCGGAACAGCCAGAAGCGGCGGCCCTCCTCGTCCTCGACGCGGTAGTAGTCGCGCGGCCGCGCCCGCGGCGTGCGCCACCACTCCGCGGCGATCCGCTCCGGCCCCTCGGCCCGCACCACCCGATGGGTGACGCGTCGCCAGCGGAAGGCCGCCGGCGGGCTGTCCGGGGCCAGGGCCGTGGCCTCGACCGGCTGGGGCGGATCGAACAGCTGCAGCGGCCGGCCGGGCGGGTCCCCAGGGGCGTCGTCCGGGGCGTCGTCATCGTCGGGGGCGAGGTCGGCGGCCGGCCCCCCGCCCGTCACCAGCGCCGGGCGCAGCCGCACTGCCCGCTCGGGCAGGTGCGAGGCGACCGGCTCCAGCCGCAGCACCGCCCCGGGCCCGAGCCGGGCGCTCAGCCGGTCGACCAGCGCCGCCAGGGCCGCGGGGTCCGCGCCCGGCGGCTCCAGGCCGGTGCGGGTCTCGGTCTGGGTCGGGGCCAGCGGTGCGGTCGCCTCGGCCGCCAGGCTCAGCTGCTCGAAACCGAAGCCGGCCTCCAGCGGTACCGCCAGGGCCGCCAGCCGCTCGCGGAACAGGCGCAGCAGGGCCCCGGGGTCGCGCCCCGGTCGGGCGGTGGTCACGGCCAGGGCGCGGGCCTGGCCGTCGACCCGGTAGAGGGTCAGGACCAGCCGCCGGGCCCCCTCGCCGCGCGCCTCCAGGGCGCCGGTCGCCTCGCCCAGCAGATCGGCCAGCACCGCCAGCACCTGGTCCTCGCCGGTGATCGGCTCGGCCAGCACCCGGTCGGCGCGCACCGGCGGCGGCGGCCGGTGCGGGGTGATGCGCACATCGATCCGGCCCGTCAACCGGTCCAGCCGGTCCGGCAGGCTGGCCCCGAAGCGGGCGGCGAGGGCGGCGTGCGGTCGCCGGTCGACGTCGCCGACGGTGCGCAGCCCGGCCCGGCGCAGGGCCTGCAGGTCGCGCGGGTCCAGCTCCAGCGCCGCGACCGGCAGGCCGGCCACGGCGGCGGCGTCCCCGCCCGGCGCGACAATGCCGCCGGGCCCGAAGCGGGCCAGGGCGCGGGCGGTCTCCGGCGTGCGGGCCAGGGCCGTGCGCGTGGCCAGCCGCCAGTGCGCAGCCCGGGCGGTCACGGCGGCGACCAGCCCCGCCTCGCCCCCGAACAGATGGGCGCAGCCGGTCACGTCCAGCGCCAGGCCATGCGGCGGGTCGAGGGCCACCATCGGGCTGAAGCGGCCGAAGTCGGCGAGGATCCGCCCCAGCTCGAGGGCGTCGTCCTCGGGCGTGTGATCGGCCACCCGCAGTCCCGGCGACCGGGCGCGGGCGTCGGCCAGGGTCAGGCCCGGGGTCAGGCCGAGGGCCAGGGTCTCCGCGGTCACCGCCGCCAGCCGCACGGCCCCGCCGACCCGCTGGACGAGGGCCTCGGGGGGGGCTGCAGATCCGGCTTCAGGCGGCGCGCCGGCCGGGGCGACGCTGCGCCGCGCCCGCCGGTCGGTCGGCAGGAACGGAAACCAGACCGCCAGATGGCGTCGGGGCGACGAAGGCGCGCGCGGCACGATCCCACTCCATGATCCATTCCGCCGGGGCGATCCCGGCGCGGCTGCGAAACAGGGCCGCCCGGAAGGCGGGACGGCCGGGGGCCCGGGCGGCCAGACCCAGCGGCGGCGGCGGGCCGGGCGGCGGCGGGGCGGTCGAGGGCGCGGGCCGGATGCGCCAGCGGGTTTCGGCGGCGCTGGTCCCGTCCGGGGCCGCCGCCGGCAGCCCGGCCCGGACAAGCAGTCCGGCGCGGCCGCCGGCCTCCGCCGCCAGCGCCAGCCGCCGGCTGGCGGTCAGGCTGAAGGCCCGGCCGTCGCCCCAGGCGGTCATCAGCACCGCCCCGGCTGCGCCGCTGCGCAGGGCCTCCTCCCCGGCGGCGAGCAGGGCCTCGGGCCGGGCCGCCCGCACCAGCAGCACCGCGGCCGGGTCCAGCCCCCAGGCCTGCAGGCCCGGGCCGTACAGGGCTCCGATCTCGGCCTCGGCGCGGGTCTCCAGCACCCAGACCAGTGGGTCGGGATCGCCTCCCCGCGCCAGACAGGCCAGTCCCAGGCCGAAGCCCGCCGCCGCCACCGCATGGCGCGGCTCGGCGGCCCGCACCTCGTGCAGGGCGTCGCGCCGCAACTGCCCCAGCCGCGGGTCCAGCCCCGGCCAGGCCGGGCCGAAGCCGCCGTCCGCCGGACGCGACTGGGGCTCGAGCGCGGCCAGCCGGTCGCGCAGGGCGGCCAGGGAACTCTGGTCATCCGGGACGGGGGCGAGGGACGGGGCGGGCACAGCGGATCCTGTTGTTCATCTTTTGTTCCCATATATGCCGACGACGGGGCCGGAAGAGTCAAGCGGAGTCTCCGCCGCGGGTGCCGGACAGGAGGCCGGCCACGTCCGCGGCTGACGTCGCCTGCGCCCCGGCGCGCGGTCCCGCTGCGCCGGGGCAAGCCGTTGGGCAGGCTCGGAAAAGCGACATTCCTCCCGGGTGTAATCTACCTGTCCGGCTTGTAACTGGCTAAAGGCGAAAGAGGCCGTCACCTGTCCCGCCCAGGAGAGGGAGACGCCTGATGCCGCCACGTCCGACCGCGAGGTCCGTCCTGTTCGCCCCTGCCGCCGCCGTGGCCCTGCTGTCCGCGGGGACGTGTCCGGTGCTGGCGCAGACGCCGGCCCCGGCCGCCGGCGCGACGGACCAGGGTGTGCTGGTCTTCACCCCGGACTTCTTCGCCGCCCAGCGGCCGAACACGGCGCTGGACATGGTCGAGCGCATCCCCGGCTTCTCGGTCGAGGACGGCGATGGCAGCCGCGGCTTCGAGGGCGCGGTCGGCAATGTGCTGGTCAACGGTGCCCGCCCGGCCTCGAAGACCGACCGGGGCTCGGCGGTGCTTGGCCGCACCCTGGCCCGGCAGGTCGAGCGCATCGAGCTGATCCGCGGCGGCGCCCCGGGCATCGACATGCAAGGCTATCCCGTGGTGGTGAACGTCATTCTCAGGAACGAGGCCAGCCGCCAGCATGTGGTCGAGGTGACACCCTATCTGTTCGAGGGCGACGGCACCAACATGGTCTCGGCCCGCTACCAGTTCACCGCCCGCGACGGCGAGCGCAGCTGGAGCCTGACCCTGTCCGACGGGGCGGATGTCGATGACAGCAACGGCGGCGGGACTTCGGTGCGGCGCGACGCCGCCGGGCAGGTGCTACGTCGCGAGCGCTTCCGGGAGGACGATTACGGCGGCGGCACCTCGGTGCGGGGCAACTACGCCGGTCCGATGCTGGGCGGCCGCATCGACCTGACCGCCCGCCTCGGCGTCAACGATTATCACGAGGAAAGCGAGCTGACGGGGGACGACGTGCGGCGTCTCAGCGGCTTCGACTGGGACGGGGAGTCCGGCGAGATCGGCGCGGTCTATACTTGGCCCCTGCGCGCCGGCCTGACCAGCGAGACCCGCTTCATCCACGAGTTCGGCACGTCCGAGAGCGTCGCGGTCAGCAGCCGCCGCACGGGCGGAGTCGCCGCGCCCGAACAACGCTTCGCCGCCACGGACGAGTCCGGCGAGACCATCCTGCGCTCGCTGCTGCAGATCGAGCGCAGCCCGAGGCTCAGCGTGGAGATCGGGGCCGAGGTCGCCTACAACATGCTGGAGGTCGACCAGGCCTTCAGCGTCGGCGGCGCGCCGGTGCCCCTGCCGTCGGACCAGATCAAGGTCGAGGAGACCCGCGGCGAGGTGTTCGCCCGCGCCACCTGGCGGCCGCGCACGGACCTGACACTGGAGGGCGGGCTGCGGCTGGAGGCCTCGACCATCCGCCAGTCCGGCGACGCCGATGCCGAGAAGACGCTCTACTACGCCAAGCCCCGGGTGCTGGCGACCTGGACGCCGATGGCCCGCATCCAGCTGCGGCTGCGGCTGGAGCGCGAGGTCGGCCAGCTGGACTTCGACGACTTCGCCGCCTCGGCGGAGCTGGAGGACGACACCGTGTTCGGCGGCAATGTCGATCTTGAGCCGGAGCAACGCTGGATCGCCGAGCTGGCGCTGGAGCGGCGCTTTCTCGGGGACGGCATCATCGCCGTGACCCTGCGCCATGACGAGATTCGCGACGTGATCGACCGCCTGCCGCTGGACGGCGGTCTGTCGGCGGTGGGCAACATTGGCGACGGCACTCTCGATCGCCTGGACGTCAACATCGTCGTGCCGTTGGACCGGATCGGCTTCAGCGGCGGCCAGGTCGGCTTCCGCAACACCTGGAACCAGTCGGAGGTGACCGACCCGACCACCGGCGCGCTGCGGCCGATCTCCAACCTGCGCCGCAGCCAGGCGGTGATCTCGGTGCAGCAGGACATCGCGCGCTGGCGGCTGCAGTGGGGCGCGGCCTGGCTGCCGCTGCTGGGCAGCACCTCGTACGATCCGGACCAGACCTCGGGCTTCCGCGGCCGCGACTATCTTGAGCTCTGGGCCGAGTACAAGCCGGCCGCAGCCTGGGCGATCCGGGCCCAGCTGAACCTGTGGGACGACTTCGTCGCCTTCCGCGAAGTGTATGCCAACCGCGCCTCGCGCCGGATCGACTTCGTCGAGACGCGCGAGATTGACCCGCGCACCTTCGTGCAGGTGCGGGTGCGGCGAACCTTCTGACGAAGGGGGCAGGGGCTGCGTCAACCCGGAGAACCGCAGCCCCGCCCGAACGCCGCCGGACCGGGGTCGCGGCGGCGTGGCGGTCGGCCCTCTACAGGGCGTTCATGACAGGCGCGCCACAGCCGGAACACCGCGGCGCAGCACCGTCTCAGATGTAGCGACGCAGGGAGCGGGCCAACTCGGAGCCGCCGTCCTTGCCCTTGCGGGCCTGGGGTTGATAGGCGACCCGCGCGTGCTCGACGCAGTAGACGCCCTCGGCGGCGCGCCGGCCGCAGAAGCTGAAGCCGTCCGAGCCCGGATCGCCGATCGGCCACTTGCACATGTGGGCCCCGAGCGTCAGTACCGTGGCGGTACCGGCCAGGTCGGGCGCGATCACCGGCGCAGGCTGCGCCGGGACCGCCGCGCGCGGCTGCACGGCCTCGATGCGGCGCGGGGCGCTGGGCTGGACCGTCGGCTGCGGGCGAGGGCGCGGGGTGCGGAAGGTGGTGCGGACCGGCTGCGACGGGGCCGCGCGGCCCGACAGGCCGAGGCGGTGCACCTTGCCGATCACGGCGTTGCGGGTCACGCCGCCGCCCAGCGCCTTGGCGATCTGGCTCGCCGACTGCCCTTCAAGCCAGAGCTTCTTCAGCGCTCCGACCCGCTCCTCGGTCCATCCTTGAGACATGCCGCCCTCCGCCGCAGGGATTCAAGATATTGATGTCATCGGGCGACAGCGCCGCCTGACCCACAACTAATCGTAAACCAGACGTAAACGGGCGCAACATGTGGCACCGGGCCTGTCCACAGAAACCAGATGTTGACGACCCTTTGAGCAGACTGGCCGCCGCGTCCGCCGCTGCACGCCCCTGCACGCCCTTGCGCGGTCGCGCGTCTGGGCGCATCTGCGCGGCCATGACCGACCTCGCCTCCCTCAAGGACCAGGGCCCGCCGCAGCCGCGCGTCTACGCCGGCATGAACTGGATCGGGGTGCGCACCCTGTACCTGCGCGAGGTGCGGCGCTTCTGGAAGGTCGGGGCCCAGACGGTCGCGGCCCCGGTGGTAACGACCCTGCTTTACATGATGGTGTTCGTGGTCGCCTTGCAGGGCGCGCGGCCGCCGCTGCACGGTACGCCCTTCGCCGCGTTCGTAGCCCCGGGCCTGATCATGATGGCCATCCTCAACAACGCCTTCGCCAACGCCTCCTCCAGCCTGATCCAGGCCAAGATCATGGGCACGGCGACGGACTTCCTGACCCCGCCCCTGAGCCCGCTGGAGCTGGCCATCGGCTTCTCGCTGGGGGCTGCCACGCGCGGGCTGGTGGTCGGGCTGGTGACGGCGGTGTGCGTCCTGCCGTTCGCCCGGCTGGGCGTCGCCAACGGGGCGGCCCTCGTCTATTTCGCCGTCATCGCCTCGCTGCTGATGGGGTTGATCGGGGTGGTCGCAGGCCTGTGGTCGGAGAAGTTCGACCACCTCGCGGCGGTGCAGAACTTCGTGGTCATGCCCATGACCTTCCTGTCCGGGGCCTTCTATCTGGTCGAGAACCTGCCCGAGCCGTTCGCCACCATCAGCCACTTCAACCCGATGTTCTATCTGATCGACGGCTTCCGCTACGGCTTCATCGGCCAGGCCGAGGGCAGTCTCGCGGTCGGGGTGGCGCTCAGTCTAGGGCTGACGGTCGTCATGGCCGGGGTATGCTGGATCCTGTTCCGCACCGGCTGGCGGCTGAAGAGCTAGGGGCGGGGCCGGGGCGTCGGACCCCCTGCCGCAACACAAGCCCTCCCCCTCGAGGGGGGTGGGTTGGGTGGGGGTGGGCTCCGCAAGGTGTCAGGAAGGGCTCAGGCGGCGGGACCGCCTCATGCGCCGCCTTCGTCAAGCGTAGCGCAGCCACCCCCATCCCCGACCCTTCTCCCCTTGTGGGGGGAAGGGAGAGGCGCGGGGCTTTCGAGACGGAGGGGCCGCTTGACGGCAGGCCGCCGTCAGCCCGACAAGCGCCTCCCGGAGGAGGACCCCATGACCCGTACCCTGTTCGGCACCGCGCTCGCCGTCGCCCTGCTGGCCGCCGTGCCGGCAACAGCGCAGTCGCCCGTGGGCGATCCGGCCGCGCTGGAGACCGCCGCCGCGGCCTGGGTCCAGCTCTCCAACGCCGCCCGCTTCGAGGTGCTGACCGCCCAGCTGACCGCCGCGGGCCTGCCGTTCGAGGTGCAGGCCTTCGAAGGCGGAACGGCCCGCACCGGGCCGCTGGAAGGGCGCAATGTCATCGTCACCCTCGGGGCGGGGCCGCGCGACATCGTGCTGATCGCCCACTATGACGCCGTGCCCCTGAACGGCGGAGCCTTCTCCCAGGGCATCGTCGACAACGCCGGCGGGGTGCTGGCCATGATCACGGCGGCGAAGGCGCTGCAGGCGGGTGTCGCCGGCCAACCGTTCCTGCACCGTTTCGTCTTCGTCCTGACCGACCAGGAGGAGCTGGGCCTGATCGGTGCCAGCAAATGGCTGGAGGTCGCCGACCGCGCGCGCATCGCCGCGGTGATCAACGCCGACGTGGCTGCCTACGGCGAGACCATCATGTACGGCGAGAACAACGGGCCGCAGTCGACCGGCGTGTTGCGGGCCCTGCGGCTGCAGTGCGCCGAGCGGGCGACGACCTGCATCGGCTTCCCGGTCTATCCGCCCAGCGACGACCGTGTGTTCACGGCCGCCGGCCTGCCGGTGCTCTCGCTCGGGACCCAGGACGCGATCGGGGCCCACCAGATGTGGCTGGCCTTCAACGGCGGCGAGGCACCTGGCCTGCAAGAGGGCTTCGTGCCGCCGGTGTTCCAGCGCATCCATTCGGCCGGCGACCACCTCGACCTGTTCGACGGCGAGGCGGTGCATCGCTTCGGCGGCTTCCTCGCCGATCTGGCCCTGCGGATCGCGCGCGCAGAGTAACGCCGCGCGGTGTTGACTAAGGCCGGGCGCGGCTCGACAACGCCAGGCTCCTGACGCGCCCCTGCCGGGCGCGCCCCTGCCACTAGGAGCCTGCCGTGTCCGGTCACATCATGGGTGTCTACAATCGCGCGCCGCTGGAGGTGGAGCGCGGCGAGGGGGCCCGCCTCTACGCCACGGACGGCACGGCCTATCTCGACTGCGTGGCGGGCATCGCCACCAACGCCCTGGGCCACGCCCATCCGCGGCTTGTCGAGGCGGTCAAGGCCCAGGCTGACAAGCTGTGGCACGTGTCCAACATCTTCCGCATTCCGGGTCAGGAAGAGCTGGCTGACCGGCTGTGCGCCGACAGCTTCGCCGATGTGGTGTTCTTCACCAACTCGGGCACCGAGGCGGTCGAATGCGCCCTGAAGACGGCGCGCAAGTATCACACCGCCAACGGCCAGCCGGAGCGGGTCGAGATCTACGGCTTCGACGGCGCGTTCCACGGCCGGTCCTACGCGGCCATCAATGCGGCGGGAAACCCGGGCTATGTCGAGGGCTTTGGTCCGCGCCTGCCCGGCTACACCCAGCTGACCTTCGGTGACCATGACGCCCTGGAGGCGGCGATCGCCAACCCGACCACGGCGGCGATCATCGTCGAGCCGGTGCAGGGCGAGGGCGGGGCCCGGGCCATTCCCGAGAGCTGCCTGCGCAGCCTGCGTGAGCTGTGCGACCGGCACGGTGTGCTGATCATCTTCGACGAGGTCCAGTGCGGCATGGGTCGCACCGGCAAGCTTTGGGCCCATCAGTGGGCCGGCATGGCCCCGGACATCATGGCCGTGGCCAAGGCGCTGGGGGGCGGCTTCCCGGTCGGTGCCTGCCTGGCCTCCGCCGAGGCGGCCAGGGGCATGACCGTCGGCGTGCACGGTTCGACCTTCGGAGGCAATCCGCTGGCCATGGCCGTGGGGCTGGCCGCCTATGACGAGATCTCGAAGCCGGAGACCCTGGCCCACGTCAATGAGGTGGCGGGCTATCTGAAGCAGCAGCTGCACGGGCTGAAGGAGCGCTTCCCGGAGATCATCGTCGATATCCGCGGCAAGGGGCTTCTGATCGGGGTCAAGCTGGTCCCCAACAACCGCGAGTTCATGGCTCTGGCGCGCGAGGGCCAGCATCTTCTGGTCGCCGGCGGCGGCGACAATTGCGTCCGCCTGCTGCCGCCCCTGACCCTGACGCTGGACGAGGCCCGCGAGGTCATCAGCAAGCTGGAACGCACCTGCGAGGCCGCCCGGAGCAAAATGGCGGCGTAGGGCCCTTCAAGGGGCAGGTTCATCACAGAGGGCACGGAGGGATGCACGAAGGTCACAAAGATCGTGCGCCCGTTCCTGAGGCGGTGAACCAGATCGGGAAGGCCGTGATCGACGCGGCCTTCAGCGTCCACAGCGCGCTTGGTCCCGGCCTGCTGGAGTCCGTCTACGAGACGTGTCTCGCCGAGGAGCTGCGCGCGCGAGGCCTTGCGGTCGAACGCCAGGTGGCGGTGCCGGTCCCCTATCGCGAGGCGCAGCTGGAGGTCGGTTTCCGTCTCGATCTGCTCGTCGAGCGCTGCGTCATCGTTGAGATCAAGGCGATCGACGCCCTGGCGTCGATCCATACGGCCCAGACCCTCACCTATCTGAAGTTCGCCAGCCTGCGGCTGGCGTATCTCATCAACTTCAATGTCCTCCGGCTCAAGGACGGCCTGCGCCGCGTCGTGCTCTGAGCGCCACGGCGCGAAGTGTCGCTCCGGCGCGCTTCGTGTTCTTTGTGGCCTCTTCGTGCTCTTTGTGATGAACCGCTGACCCGCCTTCGATACCGAGCCGCCCATGACCCGCCATTTTCTGGATATCCACCGGCTGGAGGCCGCCGCGCTGAGGGGCATTCTGGATGACGCCCATGCCCGCAAGGCGGCGCGGAAGGGCTGGCCGATGGGGCGGGTCGACGCGGACGCCCCGGCGCGGGACCATGTGCTGGCGATGATCTTCGAGAAGAACTCGACCCGCACCCGCTTCAGCTTCGACGCGGCGATCCGCCAGCTCGGCGGCGCCTCAATCATCGCCAACGCAGGTGACATGCAGCTGGGGCGTGGCGAGCCGGTCGAGGACACCGCCCGGGTGCTGTCGCGCATGGTCGACGCGGTGATGATCCGCGCCAACAGTCACGAGGATGTCGAGCGGTTCGCCCGGGTCTCGACCGTGCCGGTGATCAACGGCCTGACCGACCGCAGCCACCCGTGCCAGATCCTCGCCGACCTGCAGACCATCGAGGAGCACCGCGGGCCGGTGGTCGGCAAGACGATCGCCTGGGTCGGCGACGGCAACAATGTCTGCGCCAGCTTCATCCATGCGGCGCCGAAGTTCGGCTTCACCCTCAATGTTGCCTGCCCGGCCGAGTATCACCCGGACCTGTTCGATCTGCAGAAGGGCGGGGCAGCAGTGCACCTGACCGGCGACCCGCGCGAGGCCGTGATCGGTGCCGATGTGGTGGTCACCGACACCTGGGTGTCCATGGGCGACCAGGACTATGAAGACCGGCTGGAGGCGTTCGAGGGCTATACGGTCGACGACGCCCTGATGGAACTCGCCGCGCCGGACGCCCTGTTCCTGCACTGCCTGCCGGCCCACCGCGGCGAGGAGGTGACCGACGCGGTCATCGACGGCCCGCGCTCGGTAGTCTGGGACGAGGCCGAAAACCGCATCCACGCGCAGAAGGCCGTCCTCGCCTGGTGCCTGGCAGGCTAGGGGATTCAAGGGCTACCGACACGGCGGCGTCGCGACCAACCCCCTTCCCCCTCAAGGTGGGAAGGGCCGGGGATGGGGGTGGTCGCGTCGCCGAAGACGGAAAGGGCGCTTGAGGCGGTCCCGCCTCCCGGGTCAGCCAGGAGGCGTCGCGAGCTCGCCCCCACCCAACCCTCCCCCCTCGAGGGGGAGGGCTTTCATCAGGGCTCCGGCAGGATCCCGGGACAGCCCCTCCGGCTCGCCGTCTTCGCCGCCGATCCACCTCCCCATTGCATGGGGAGGAGAGGTGTTTTTCCTCCCCATGCCGTGGGGAGGGGGACCGCCGAGGGCGTTGGAGGGGCGAGCACGCGACCCTACGACTTCCCGGTGCTTTCCCACTCGGCCTCGGCGGCCTTGCGGACGTATTGCTCGGCGACCATCCAGCCCTTCAGCGGGGGCAGGACGGCGAGGCAGGCGACGATCAGCAGGGGGAAGGTCACCAACATGTGCACCCAGATCGGCGGCTTCACCGTGAACTCGAAGGCCATGAAGGCGATCATGCCGAACAGGCCGACCAGGCTCATGCCGAAGAAGGCCGGACCGTCGGCCGGGTCGGCGAAGCCGTAGTCCAGGCCACAGTCGGGGCAGGCCTCGCGCACCTTCAGGAAGCCGCGCAGCACCGGGCCCTTGCCGCAGCGCGGGCAGCGGCAGCGCAAGCCGGTGACGAGGGGGTTCAGCGGCGGGGCGTCGGGCGCAGGCGTCTCGGCCATGGCCCTGAGGTGCGCCCGATGCCGCGCCAGTGCAAGATTCAGTGCCGGAAAACCCGCACGTCGGTGAAGGCCATGGCGATCTCCTTCTCGTCGGCGGCGGCGATGACCTCGGCGTCGCGGATCGAACCGCCCGGCTGGATCACCGCCGTGGCCCCGGCGGCGACCGCCTCCAGCAGGCCGTCGGCGAAGGGGAAGAAGGCCTCGGAGGCGCAGGCCGAGCCCTCGGCCAGCGAGCGACCGAGGCCGGCCGCCTCGCCGGCCTCGGCGGCGCGCAGGGCGGCGATGCGGGCGGCGTCGCGGCGGTTCATCTGGCCGGCGCCGATGCCCGCTGTCTGGCCGTCGCGGGCGTAGACGATGGCGTTCGACTTGACGTGCTTGGCCACGGTGAAGGCGAACAGCATGTCCTCGATCTCGGTCGGGGTCGGGGTCCGCCTCGTGACGATCTTCAGCTCCGCCGCAGTCAGGCGCGCCGTGTCGCGCGTCTGCACCAGCAGGCCGCCGGCGACCGAGCGGAACACCTCGCCCGGGGCCAGCGGATCCGGCAGGCCGTCGGTCAGCAGCAGGCGCAGGTTCTTCTTCGCCGCAAAGATCTCGCGGGCACCGGCGTCGGCCCCGGGAGCGATCACCACCTCGGTGAAGATGTCGGTGATGGCGCGGGCGTCGGCCGCGCTCAGGGGGCGGTTGACGGCGATGACGCCGCCGAAGGCCGAGACCGGGTCGCAGGCCAGGGCGCGGGCATAGGCCTCGCCGAGGTCGGTGCCGAGCGCCACGCCGCAGGGGTTGGCGTGCTTGACGATGACGCAGGCCGGGCGGTCGAACTCGGCGACGAGCTCATAGGCGGCGTCGGCGTCGGCGATGTTGTTGTAGCCCAGCTCTTTGCCCTGCACCTGCTCTGACGCGGCGACGCCCGGGCGCCGCTCCGCGGTCCGGTAGAAGGCACCTCTCTGGTGCGGGTTTTCGCCGTAGCGCAGGGTCTGGGCGAGGCTGCCGGCAATGGTCTTGCGGGTCGGGGCGGCGTCCTCGACCTGACCGGCGAACCAGCCGGACACGGCCGCGTCATAGGCGGCAGTGCGGGCGAAGGCGCGTGCCGCCAGGCGCTTCCGCAGGGCCAGCGACGTTCCGCCGTCGGCCTCCAGCGCGGTGAGGATCTCGCCGATGCCCTCGGGGTCGACGGCGACCGCGACATAGCCGTGGTTCTTGGAGCCCGAACGGATCATGGCCGGGCCGCCGATGTCTATGTTCTCGATCGCCGCCTCGATGCCACCGCCGGCGGCCACGGTCTGCTCGAACGGATAGAGGTCGATCCAGACGATATCGATCGGGTCGATGCCGTGGGCGTCCATCGCCGCCCGGTGCTCGGCCGCGTCGCGCACGCCCAGCAGCCCGCCGTGGATCACCGGGTGCAGGGTCTTGACCCGCCCGTCCATCATTTCCGGAAAGCCGGTCAGGTCGGCCACGTCCTTCACCGGAAGACCGAAGTCGGCGATCGCCGCCCGGGTGCCGCCGGTGGAGATCAGCTCCACGCCGCGCGCGTGCAGGGCCCGCGCCGCCGCCTCGAGGCCAGACTTGTCGGACAGGGAGATCAGCGCCCGCGCGGGGATGACCCGGTCCGGGGCGGGGGGAAAGTCGGGGGCGGCGGGCATGGGGCAGTCCGTCGAAGGGGGAGGGGGGACGGGCGCCGCTCTAGACCATTTTCGTCCGGGATCGAACCCTTTCCCGGCGAGTGCCGGGAGGACGGCGGCTGGACCTGATCCCGCCGCCGTCTCTCGTCTGCCTCAGAGGGCGGCGGCGATGCTGCCGAGGGTCTCGCCCAGCGCCGTCAGACGCCGCTGCGCCGCCGCGTCGCCGCTCGACGGCAGCCGCGCGGCGAGGGCGCGCAGGGTCCCGGCCGTGGCCGCATCGTGCCCGCCGGACTCGAGCCGCGCCTCGGCGGCCGCCAGGGCCGCTGTCAGCTCGCCGGCCAGGGCCGTGTCGAGGCTGGAGGTGCGGGCCAGCTGGTCCATGTAGGCGCGGGCGATGACCGGGTGGGCCGGCCAGCGCACCGGGAACTGCTGCTGCGGATTGAAGGTCCCGCCCTGGTCGGCCATGGCCGCGGCGGCGATCTCGTTGGCGGTCAGGTGCTCGCTCGGCGTCAGCTCCAGTACGTCGAGACCGCGCACGATCTCGGTGCCGTAGATGCGGCCGTCGTACCAGTAGGTCGACCAGTAGCCGCCGAGGAGGGAATGGCGCGCGTCGATCGGGCCGCGGTCGAAGAAGGCGATCTCGACGGGATTGGCGGAATCGGTGAAATCGAGCACCGAAACTCCGCCCTGGTACCAGGCTTGGACGAACACGTCGCGGCCCGGCACCGGCACGATCGAGCCGTTGTGCGCGACACAGTTCTCCACGTCCGACTGGGGTGCCGGGATCTTGTAGTAGCCGCGCCGCTCCAGCTTGCCATCGACGATGTCATAGATGGCGTTGGCGCCCCAGGTCACCGGATCCTGCACCCGGCAGCGCGGCCGCGCCCCTCCACCCCACTCGTCGGTGAAGATGACCTTGGTGCCGTCGTTGCTGAAGGTGGCCGAGTGCCAGTAGGCGAAGCCCGGGTCGTTGACCGCATCGATCCGGCGCGGGGCGCGCGGGTCGGAGATGTCGAGGATGATGCCGTTGCCGGAGCAGGCCCCGGCGGCGAGGTTGGCGCTCGGGAACACGGTGATGTCGTGGCACTGGTCGGTGCGGCTGGTGGTCTGGGTGCCCTCGCCGTGATCGCCGCCCTGCCACAGGCCGGCGATGCGGCCGGTGGCATCGTCGGCGAAGACGCGCGGGCTGTCGACGATGCGCGCCGCGGCCGGGTTGGCCACCGGGATCTCGATCACATCGATGCTGAACAGGGCGGTGCGGTCGTCGCCGGGGAGGCCGGCGATGCAGCCCGGTAGCTCGCGCGCGTCGCGCACGCCGGCGGTGCCGGAATTGTAGACCAGGATCATGCGCTCGTCGGCCGAGACCACGGAGTGGGTATGCGAGCCGCGGCAGGTCTGGACCTGGCCGACCTGGGCCGGGGCGACCGCGTTGGAGATGTCGAAGATGCGCAGGCCGCGGAAGCGCTCAGGGCTGACCCGCTCGCTTACCCCTTGGCGGCCACAGTCGACCCGGCCGCTGGTCTGCTCGACCGACATGATCAGCAGGCCGCCGACGATCGAGACGTCGCCCTGGCCGCCGGGGCAGACCACCGAGCTGAGCAGCGCCGGGGCCTGGCCGTCGGCCAGCCGGTAGAGGCTGAAGCCGTGGTAGTTGCCGACCGCCATCAGGTCGCCGGAGAAGGCCAGGTCGGTGTTGGCGAAGCTCAGGAACGGCCCGCGCTGGCCGAAACGGCCCTCACCCGGATCGTTGCCGCCGCGGGCGTCGCCACCGCGCGCCTCTTCCGCCGGGATGGCCGGCGGCAGGCCGGCAGGATTGGTCGCGTCATAGAAGCCGACCGGCTTGGGCAGGGTGTGGCTCAGGCGCATGTTCAGGGCCGCCTCGCCGGCGTCGCGGAAGCCCGCCGTCAGGGTCGAGCGCGGGTCCTCGGACAGGCCGCGCAGCAGCGTGGTCATGCGCCGGATCTCGGCCTGCTGCTCGTTGGTGATGTCGTTGGCGAAGTCGTACAGCACCGGATCGTAGGCCGAGCCCGACCGCGAGAACAGGTCGGAGACCATCTCCACCGCCCCTTCGTGGTGGGCGATCATGAGGCGGAGGAACAGCCGGTCGAAGGCGACGCCGCGGGCGGCTGCCAGTTCGGCCATCTGGGCCGGGGTGGCCATGCCCGGCATGGTCATGGTGCCCTGGCCGGCCTGTCCCTCATGTCCCGCATGCCCGGCATGGGCGTCGTGGCCGGCATGGGCTGCCATGGCCGCCAGATCGGGGGCGTCCTCTCCGCGCTCGGTCAGCCAGCCGCGCATGAAGGCGATCTCGTCGCCCTGGGAGGCGTCGATGCGCCCGGCGATGTCGACGATCTCCGGCTGGTTGGTGCGGTTGCGCACGAGGGCCGACATTTCCACAGCCTGCTGGTGGTGGTGGATCATGCCCTGCATGAAGGCCACGTCGTCGGCCGAGTAGCGGTTGTCGGCGATGCGCGTCGCCTCCTCTGCCGTGATCGCCCGCACCGGCTGGCCGGGGGCACCGGGCTGCAGGATCGGGGCCTGCTGGGCCCAGGCTGACCCGGCACCGGCGATCAGGCTGAGCAGCGAGACCCCGAGGACAAGACGAAGACGGACGGCGGCGGAACGGACCATGCGTGAACTCCCCTCACATGTGACGGCCTGACCCTATCACGCCCGCGGACGGCGCCCAGCGGTGCGTGCCCCCCTTGCCTCATCCGCCGGGTCTGCGAAGACAGGCGGATGAGCTTCAAGCCGCTGTTTTCCCGAGCCCTCGCCCTCAATCCCGGGCGGCTGCATTTCGCCGCGCACAGCCACCATCTGTGGCCCGACGCCAGTCTCGAGGGGCAGATGCGGGCGTGGGAGGACGCCAACCGCCACGCCGACCGCAAGTGGGAGCTGCTATTCGGTGAGGTCTGGCCCGAGGCCCGGGCTCATGTGGCGCGCGAGCTCGCCCTGCCCGATCCGTCCACAGTGGCGTTCGCCGGCTCAACCCACGACTTTCTCGTGCGGATCGTTTCCGGCCTCGAGCGGCGGCCGGTCCGCATCCTCACCACCGACGGCGAGTTCCACGCCTTCCGGCGGCAGGCGGCGCGCTGGGAGGAGGCGGGCGAGGCGGTGGTGACGCGCATCCCGACCGCACCGGTCGAGACCCTCGCTGATCGCGTCGTCGCCGCGGCCCGGGCCGGCGGCGTCGACCTCATCGTCGTCAGCCAGGTGTTCTTCCGCAGCGGCTGGAGCTTCGATGGCGTCTCCGCCCTGGCCGACCTCGCCCGGCCGGCCGGGCCCTGGGTAGTGGTCGACGGCTATCACAGCTTCATGGCCGTCCCCACCGATCTGTCGGGGGTGGCGGACCGCATCTTCTACGTCTCCGGCGGCTACAAATACGCCATGAGCGGCGAGGGGGCCGGGCTGCTGCACGCCCCGCCCGGCTACTGCGAGCGGCCGGTGATCACCGGCTGGTTCGCCGAGTTCGGAAATCTGCAGGGCCCGCCGGACGGGGTGCAGTATCGCGCCGACGCCGGCCGCTTCCTCGGTGCCACCTACGACTCCACGCCCCTGTACCGGTTCAACTTCGTGCGTCGGATGCTGGACGCCGAGGGGCTGACGACGGCGTCGATTGCCGACCACGCCCGAGGTCTCCAGGCCCGGTTCCAGGCGGCCATCGAAGCAGGGTCGGCCGGGCGGCTGGCGGAGGCGGAGATCGTCAATCCGGTGGCCGGCGACGGCCCGCGCGCGCGGTTCCTCGCCCTGCGCCATCCCGAGGCCCAGGCGTGGCGGGCAAAGCTGCTGGAGGCCAATGTCGTCACCGACGTGCGCGAGGACATCCTGCGCTTCGGCTTTGGCATCTACCAGGACCCGGGGGACGTCGACCGGGCGGTCGAGGTATGCGCCCGGGTGTTGTGACCGGCCTCAGAAGAAGGTTGTTTCCTCGTTCTGGCGGGCCTGGGGCGGGGCCGGAGGGGTGGCGGTCCCTTCCGGCGGCGGGCTGGTCTCTGCGGTCAGTTCGGGCAGGGGCTGCTCCAGCTGCGGATAGGCCGGTCCGGCGTCCGCCGACCCCGGTTCCACAGGTGCCGCCGCCGCCGCCCGCACCCTGTCCGGCGCGCCGAGGTCGTCGCGGATGAATACCCAGGAGCGGCTGTCGGCGCAGGCGCAGGCCTTGAGGAAGCCCTCGCGGTCCCGCCACAGTACGATCGGATAGCCCGACGGTACGCCGTTGTCCTGCAGCAGGGTGCCCAGCTGGTCGACGAACTGGCGTCCGGCCAGCACCACGGCGGAGCGCGCCAGGTTGCCGTCCGCCGCGGGCACGCCCACGGCGGTCCAGTAGCGCACCGGCGTGGCCGTCCAGCGGGCGTAAAGGTCCCAGTCGCGGCTGAGCCACAGCTCGGCCACCGTGGCCCGCTCGGCCGCAGTCGACTGGGCCAGACCCTCGCGGTCGGCGCGGGCGAAGACGATGATGCGCGGCTCGGCCCCGGCGGCGCGCAGCTTGGCGAACTCCTCGGCCTCGTAGCGCTGCCCGGCGGTGTTCTCGCGGAAGGTCACGACATAGACCGGCTCGCCGCCGCCGCCGGGCGACAGCCAGGAGGCCTCGTCGATCAGGCGCTGGATCTCGGCCTGCCCGCGGGTGATGGTCACCGGCTGGAAGCGGGCATGGAAGTTCCAGTAGGCCCAGTAGCCACCGACGGCGAACACCAGGCCGATCAGCGCGGCCAGGGCGGACCAGACGAGGAAACGGCGCAACGGGAGTCTCCAGCTTGACGCTAACGGTTAACGCCTACCACCGAAATGCGCCGCCTCGAAGACACGGATGCGCGAAGGGCTCAGAGCATGGCCGGAATGACGCGGTCCGGCGGGCGATGACCATTCTGGAAGGTCATGACATTGAGGATGACCCGGTCGCCCATGTCCTGGCGCGCCTCCTGGGTGGCCGAGCCGAGGTGCGGCAGCAGCACCACATTGGCCCGGTCGCGCAGGCCAGGGTGCACCTCCGGCTCGTGTTCGAAGACGTCCAGCCCGACGCCCGACAGCCGGCCGGCGGCGACCGCCTCCGCCAGCGCCACTTCGTCAATCAGTTCGCCCCGGGCGGTGTTGATCAGCATCGCGTGGGGCTGCAGCCGGGCCAGCCGTTCGGCTGATACCAGGTGGTGCGTCTCGCGCGTCGCCGGGCAGTTCAGCGAGATCACGTCCATGCGCGACAGCATCTGGTCGAGATCGTCCCACCAGGTGGCCGACAGCTCCTCCTCGACCGCCGCCGAGACGCGCTTGCGGTTGTGGTAGTGGACCTGCAAGCCGAAGGCGCGGGCACGCCGGGCCAGGGCCTGGCCGATACGGCCCATGCCGACGATGCCCAGCCGCTTGCCCCACAGCTTGCGGCCGCACATCCAGGTCGGGGTCCAGCCCTGGAACTCGCCGCGGGCCATCACCGCCGCGCCCTCGACGATGCGCCGGCTGACGGCGAGAATCAGGCTCATGGCCAGGTCGGCAGTGTCTTCGGTCAGCACGCCGGGGGTGTTGGTGACGATCAGGCCGCGGCCGACCGCCGCCTCGATGTCGATGTGGTCCACCCCGGCACCGAAGTTGGCGATCATCTTCAGCTGTTCGCCGGCCCCGGCGATCAGCTCCGCGTCGAGGCGGTCGGTGATGGTCGGCACCAGCACCTCGGCCCGCAGCAGGGCCTCAGCCAGGGCGGCGCGGTCAAAAGGGCGGTCGGCGAGGTTCAGCTCGGCATCGAACAGCTCGCGCATGCGGGTCTCGACCGCGTCAGGCAGGCGGCGGGTTAAGATGACCTTAAGCTTGCGGGCGGACATCTGGGCTGTTCCCTCGAGGCCCGCGCTCACGGCGGGTTTCAGGGTCTTTAGCAAAGCCGCCGCCACCGTCCAAAGCTCGATGCGTCGCTTCCTCATCCTGTTGCCGCTCGCGCCCCTCGTCCTCGGCCTCGCCGGGGCCGCGACCATGCCTGACGGCCGGCCGACGCCGAGCGAGCTTCCGGTGCCTCGCTGGCTCGGCCTGAAGTCGGACGAGGTCCGCGCTCGCGCCGGTCCCGGGCTGGATCACCGCATCCTCTGGGAGTACCGCGTCGCGCGCCTGCCGGTGCAGGTGGTCGCTGAGACCCGCGAGTGGCGCAAGATCTGCGACCCCGACGGGGCTGTCGCCTGGGTCCACCACAGCGTCGTCTCCAGCCGCCGCAGCGCCTTCAACCCGGCCTTTCGGCCGGTCGAGCTGCGTGCCCGGCCGCGGGCGGAGGCGCGGGTGGTGGCCCGACTGTCGGCCCGCTCCCTGATCGCGCTGAACGACTGCGAGGACGGCTGGTGCCGGGTCGCGGCCGGGCGGCTCAAGGGCTGGGTTCAGGACACGGCGGTGTGGGGGACGGCCGGGCCGGCCCTGTGCGACGCCCTGGCCCCGGCCGGGATGCCGCGGGCGGCGCGCGGGCAAGCCGGGCGTTGAGCCGACGGCCTGCGTCGTATAGGCACGGCGCCAGACGACTGGAGGCCGATGCGTGATCTCTTCTCCCTATCCTGGCGCGTTTGACCGCGACGCCCTGCTGGCCTCGGGCCGCGGCGAACTGTTCGGCCCGGGCAACGCGCAGCTGCCGGCCCCGCCGATGCTGATGTTCGACCGCATCACCACCATCACCGGCGACGGGGGCGCGCACGGCAAGGGTTATGTCGAGGCCGAGCTGGACATCCATCCGGACCTCTGGTTCTTCCAGTGCCACTTCATCGACGATCCGGTGATGCCGGGCTGCCTCGGCCTCGACGCCATGTGGCAGCTGGTCGGCTTCTACCTGGGCTGGACCGGGGCTCCGGGCCGCGGCCGCGCCCTCGGTGTCGGCGAGGTCAAGTTCAAGGGCCAGGTCGAGCCCCACATCCGCCGCGTCACCTACAAGATCAGCATCAAGCGCCTGATCAACCGCCGGCTCGTCATGGGCATCGCCGACGGCGTGCTGGAAGCCGACGGAGTTCCCATCTATTCGGCGACCGACATGCGCGTCGGCCTGTTCCGGCCGGGCGAGAAGCCGGCCGAGGCGGCCGGCACCTGACAATCACTTGAGGGGCGGTGCCAGATCGCCCATCTGCAGACCACACAGGGAAGGTTCATCTGCATGCGGCGTGTCGTCGTCACCGGGCTCGGCATCGTCTCCTCCATCGGCGGCAACGCCCGCGAGGTGACCGACAGCCTGCGCCAGGCACGCTCGGGTGTGGTCGCCGCGCCGGAGTACGCCGAGCTCGGCTTTCGCTGCCAGGTGCACGCTCCGCCGGCCATCGGCGACTGGACCGAGAAGGTCGACCGCCGCGCCGCGCGCTTCCTTGCCGCCGGCACGGCCTGGGCCCACATCGCCTTCGAGGAGGCGCTGGCCTCCTCCGGCCTGACGCCGGAGGAGATCAAGGATCCGCGCATCGGCCTGATCGTCGGCGAGGGCGGGCCCTCGACCCGCGTCATCCTTGAGGCGGCCCAGATCACCCGCGAGAAGGGCCCCAGGCGTATCGGCCCGTTCGCCGTACCCAAGGCCATGGCCTCGGGCCCCTCGGCGGTGCTGGCCACCTGGTTCGAGCTGAAGGGTGTGAACTATTCGATCAGCTCCGCCTGCGCCACCAGCGCCCACTGCATCGGGGCGGCCGCCGACCAGATCGCCTGGGGCCGCCAGGACGTGGTCTTCGCCGGCGGCTGCGAGGACCTCGACTGGTCCATGTCCAACCTGTTCGACGCCATGGGTGCCATGTCGAGCAAGTTCAACGACACCCCGGCTGTGGCCAGCCGCGCCTATGACGTCGACCGCGACGGCTTCGTCATCGCCGGCGGTGCCGGCATCGTCGTGCTGGAGGATTACGAGCGGGCGAAGGCGCGCGGCGCGAACATCATCGCCGAGGTGGTCGGCCACGCCGCCAACTCCGACGGCCATGACATGGTCGCCCCCTCGGGCGAGGGCGCCGAGCGCTGCATGCGGCTGGCCATGGAAATGGCCGGCAACCGGCGCATCGACTACCTCAACCCGCACGGCACCTCGACCCCGGTGGGCGACAGCAAGGAGATGGGCGCGGTGCGCACCGTCTTCGGCGACTCCGCCCCGATGATCTCCTCGACCAAGTCCCTGACCGGTCACAGCCTCGGCGCGGCCGGGGCGCAGGAGGCGATCTACAGCCTGCTGATGCTGCAGAACGGCTTCGCCGCCGAGAGCGCCCACATCCAGACCCTCGACCCCGAGTTCGACGGGATGCCGATCCTGCGCGCCCGCCACGACGGCGAGCTGACCACGATCATGTCCAACAGCTTCGGCTTCGGCGGCACCAATGCGACGCTGATCCTGTCGAAGGCGGACCTGTAGTCCGGGGCCGCTTGGCAGGCGCGCGCCCGCCCTGCTAACCCTCGCCGCCTCATTGCGAAGGGAGATCCCCATGGCCGAGTCCGGCTGGAACATGCCCAAGGGCGAGCTGATGAAGGGCAAGAAGGGCCTGGTGCTCGGGGTGGCCAACGCCAACTCGATCGCCTGGGGTATCGCCTCGCAGCTGGCCGCCCAGGGCGCCGAGCTGGCCTTCACCTACCTCGGCGAGGGGCTGGAGCGCCGGGTGCGCCCGCTGGCCGAGAGCGTGGGTGCCACGCTGATCGTCCCGGCCGACGTCACCGACGACGCCTCCATGGACGCCCTGTTCGCCGAGGTGGAGAAGACCTTCGGCACGCTCGACTTCGTGGTCCACTCGGTGGCCTTCGCCAACAAGAACGAACTGCAGGGCAGCTTCGTCGACAACACCACCCGCGACAGCTTCCTGCTGGCCATGAACATCTCGGTGTTCAGCTTTGTCGATGTGGCGAAGCGGGCGGCGCGGCTGATGCCGGACGGCGGCTCCATGATCACCCTGACCTACCTCGGGTCCGAGCGCGCCATCCCCAACTACAATACGATGGGCGTGGCCAAGGCCGGGCTGGAGGCCGCCACCCGCTACATCGCCCGCGACCTGGGGCCTAAGAACATCCGCGTCAACGCCATCTCGGCCGGGGCCATGCGCACCCTGTCGCTGGCGGGCATCTCCGGCGGCCGCGGCATGCTGTCGAAGGGCCGCGAGATGTCGGCGATGAAGCAGGACACCTCGATGGAAGGCGTGGCCGGCTGCGCCCTGTGGCTGCTGTCCGACCTCGGCCTGTCGACCACCGGGGAGGTCGTCCACGTCGACGCCGGCTTCCACATGATGGGCCTCTCCGACGGGGACGAGTGACCGGTCATGGACCCGGTGCACGCCTGTGCCGGCTGGAGCATCCTCTGCTGGATCGAAGCTCACCCAGGCCTCGCTGCTTGGCTACAGGCCGTCTTTTCGGTCTTGGCCATTCTGGTCGCTATCGCTGCTCCAGTGATGATGGCGGCCGCTGAGAGACGTCGAAGGCAGGCGCACCTTAATCGACAAGCGGTGAGAGTAGCTGGAATGGTATCGGCCGCGATTGAGGTGTTGGCCAAGGCCGCCTCTGATCGTGAGAAGCGACAGGTGTTCGGCGAAGTCGGCGGTTACCCCGTCCACATTTTCGAGTCAGCAAAGCTTGCCTTAGCGAGGCTCGATATTGGTACAATTGAGCATGAAGGCATCAGTCGAGCGATACACATACTTTCGATGCATCTTCAGGCATCCGAAAATGATGTCTCTGACTTCGCCCATTTCGCCGATAGTGACGACGGGGGCGATAGGTGGGCCTCCCACATCGACGAGAGATCCCAGGCTGCTATTGATCTGTATCTGTCGGTGAAGGCAGCGGCCGCCCCTCGGAAGGCGAACTTGCTCACCCGGATGCGGGATCACTTACCTAAAAAAAGCTGATGTGAAGCGCGATAGTCGTTTTGGTTTAGGTAGCGGCGTCGCTGGACTGTCCAAGCTCTAATACGTTCTCGGGGAGGTCGCCGCCATCCGCGGCCTCACCTATCGCTTCTTCGGTCCGGGGCGATTACGGTAACAGGCGGGCGCTCGGCTGTCCGTGGAGGGAAGCTCTGGCGAGGTCGGCGCCCTGGGCGCCCTCGCGGAATTTCAGCTTCGCGCCTGCTGGCGGCCTGTCGCGGCGCCGGATGCGTCCGACGGGGACGCGTGACGGCGATTTAACTTGCCGGGCACGGCGGGCCGGATCAGCTTCCGGCTGTCGTTGCGTCCGCGGGGGCGCGCTGTCGAGGAGTCTGCCGGATGGCCCTGCGTTCGTCCGTCGTTGCCGCCGCCTTCGCCCTTAGCCTCGGCTGCGGGCTCGCCGGGATGGCCTTGGCCCAGACACCGGACCAGACCCCCGCGGCGACGCCTGATCCGGCCGAGGCCGTCACCACGGTCGATGAGATCATCATCGTGGCGCGCCTGTCCGGGGCGCCGATCTGGGAGATCTCCGACGGGGCCGCCACCCTGATCCTGGTCGGCGACCTGGTCGCGCCGCCGGAAGAGACACCCTGGGACCCGGTGCAGCTGCAGGCCGCTGTCCGGCGGGTCGATAAGGTGCTGCTCGGCACGAGGGTGCGCGGGTCCTTCTCCGATATCCTGCGTCTCATCTGGAGGTCCCGCACCCTGATCCGTCTGCCGGGAGAGACCACCACGGCAGACTATCTGTCGGCAGAGACACAAGCCCGGCTCGACGCTCTGGAGGCGCAGTATCGCCAGGATTACGACCGCATCAGCCTGATGCTGATCGCCAGCGACCTGCTCACCGACCAGCTGCGCTTCGAGCGCGACACCGGAACCAGCGCGGGAGATGTGGTCAGGCGCACCGCCCGGCGGGCGCGCATTCCGGTCCGGGCGGTCATCGCCGGGCGCGGCGACGACCTGATCGACAACCTGCTGACCACGCCGCCGGAGACCCACCGGCCCTGTCTGGAGGCGGCCATCGCCGCCACCGAGGCCGGGCGCGAGGGGGTGATCCAGCGGGGCCGGGACTGGACCCGGCTGCGCGTGCCGGAGGTGCGGCAGAGCGCTCTGGAGCAGGCGCTGGAGCAGTGCTGGCCGTGGGGCGATCCGCGCACCGGGGCCGACTTCCGCGCCGCCTGGCTGGCCGAGATCGAGACAGCCCTGACCGGCGACGCCGTGGTGATGGGAGTCGGGCCGCTGGGGCTGCTGGCCGAGCCCGACGGCCTGCTCGACCGGCTGGAGGCCCGCGGCTACGTCATCGACGGCCCGATGTGGCGGGAGTGAGCCCGGACGTCGCGTGATTCAGCCCTCGCCCGGCTCGGGCTCGCCGGTCTCTGCCGGGCGCAGGGCGCGCAGCCAGCCGTCAGCGATGCGCACGTCCGGCACGGCACCGCGAGTGAAGGGCAGGTACCAGGTGGTGCCGCCGGCGGCCGGGGCGATCTCCAGCATGTCCGAGGCACCGAAGTTCTGCACCGCCTTGACCCGGCCCAGCACGGCGTCGTCGGCGTCGCGCGCCTCCAGCCCGATCAGGTCGGTCAGGTAGAATTCGTCCTCGTCCCCGAGCGCTGGCAGGCGGTCGCGCGGAACATAAAGCTTCAGCCCGCGCAGGGCGTCTGCCTGTTCTTTCGTGGCGATCTCCTTGACGCGGGCGACCACGCCCGCCTTGTCCGGCCGGGCGGACACCAGGGTCAGCCCGAGCGAGCCGTCGGCCCGCAGCAGCGGGCTGTAGCCGACCAGCGCCATGGGCTCGGCGGTATGGGCGGTTATCCGCACCTCGCCCTTCACCCCGAAGGCACCGCCCACCTGGGCCACGAAGATGAGTTTCGAGTCAGTCATCCTTCTCCCCTCGGGGCGCTGGCACCACGGCGTCGCTGCAGAGGGTTCATCACAGCGAGCACAACGACGACACAGAGGACACAACGGCGTGGTGAGCGCCGGGAAGGCAGTTCCTCCCCCACCGGGCGAGGTGGCTCGCCGCGCAGCGGCGAGACGGAGGGGGCCGGGGCGCTGACGTCGCGCCCCCCTCCACCGTCCTTCGCCCTGCGGGCTCCGGACGGTCCCCCTCCCCCTGCGGGGGAGGAATGGGAGCGCGTCGGGGCGGAGGGCCGTCAGGCTCCGCATCACGCCTTCCCCCGCAAGGGGAGAAGGGTCATCGTTCCGCGTAGGTCTCAGCCCTCGGCCTTTTCCTCGGTCGCCTCTTCAGCAGCCGGCACCTCCTCGGCGGCCGGAGCTTCTTCAGCCACCGGAGCTTCCTCGGCAGCCGGGGCCTCTTCAGCGGCCGAGGCTTCCGGTTCCGGGGCCGGGGCGGCGGCGGCGGCCGCAGCGGCTTCGGCTTCCGCCTTGGCGGCGGCTTCGGCGTCGGCCTTGGCCTGGGCCTCGGCTTCCAGACGGTCGGCCTCGCGCTGGGCACGCTCGGCGGCGCGCTCCTGGGCCTTCTTGCCCGGCTCGCCCTTCTTCGGGTTGTTGCCCTGGGTCCACTTGACCTTGGTGCCGAGCGTCTCGTCCTGGCTGAGGAAGCGGGCCACGCGGTCGGTCGGCTGAGCCCCCTTGCCGAGCCATTCGGCGATGCGCTCGACCTTCAGGGCGACGCGCGGGGTGGTGCCGTCCTTCGGCAGCATCGGATTGTAGCTGCCGACCTTCTCGATGAACTTGCCGTCGCGCGGGGCGTGCGAGTCCGCGACGACGATATGGTAGTAGGGGCGCTTCTTGGCACCGCCACGGGCCAGACGGATCTTCAGCATTTTCAGTCTCTTCTCAGGTTAGGTCTTCTTTGTGGGGAGGCCGGGCAGGCCCGGAAGCCCTCCCGGAACGGAACCACCCCCGATGCCGGCGAGCCGGTCCTGGAGGGCCTTCATCTCGTCGCCCGAGGGCGCGGGCAGCTTGCCGCCGCCCATCGCCTTCAGCCGGGCCATGTCGGTGCCGCCGGGGCCGCCCATGCCGGGCAGACCCATCGCTTGCGCCATGCGGGCGAGGTTCTTGCCCCCGCCCTTCGTCATCATCTTCACCGCGTCCTGCATCTGCCGGTGCTGCTTCAGCAGACGGTTTATATCCTGCACCTCGACCCCGGCCCCGGCGGCGATGCGCCGCTTGCGGCTGGCGTTGAGCAGGTCGGGCTTCTTGCGCTCGGCCCTGGTCATCGAGCGGATGATCGCCTGCTGGCGATTGATCATCCGGTCGTCGATGCCGGTCTCGGCCATCTGCGCCTTCATCTTCGCCACGCCGGGCAGCAGGCCCATGATGCCCTGCAGCCCGCCCATGCGCTTCATCTGCTCGAGCTGGCCGGCGAGGTCGTCGAGGTCAAACTGGCCCTTGGCCAGCTTGCGCGCCATCTTCTCGGCCTTGGCCTGGTCGAGCTCCTGGCTGGCCTTTTCCACCAGGGCGACGATGTCGCCCTGGCCGAGGATGCGGCCGGCGACGCGGCGGGCGTCGAACACGTCGAGCTGGTCGACCTTCTCGCCGGCGCCGAGGAACTTGATCGGCAGGCCGGTGACGGCCCGCATCGACAGCATGGCGCCGCCGCGGCCGTCGCCGTCGGCGCGGGTCAGCACCAGGCCGGTGAGGGGCAGGCGCTCGTGGAAGGCGCGGGCGGTGCGCACCGCGTCCTGGCCGGTCAGGCTGTCGGCCACCAGCAGGGTCTCGACCGGCTTCGCGATGGCGGCGACCTCGGCCACCTCGGCCATCAGCGCCTCGTCCAGCGTGATGCGGCCGGCGGTGTCGAGGATCAGGACGTCGAAGCCCTGCAGCCGCGCCGAGGACAGGGCGCGGCGGGTGATGTCGACGGCGCTCTCGCCCGCCACGATCGGCAGGGTGGCGACCTCGATCTGCCTGCCCAGGGTGGCCAGCTGCTCCATCGCCGCCGGGCGGCGGGTGTCGAGCGAGGCCATCATGACCTTCTTGCGCTCGAACTTGGTCAGGCGCAGCGCCAGCTTGGCCGAGGTGGTCGTCTTGCCCGAGCCCTGCAGGCCGGCCATCAGGAAGACCGCCGGCGGCGTGGCGTTCAGATTGAGCGGGACCGGCTCCTCGCCGCCCAGCGTCTGGACCAGGCCGTCATAGACGATTTTGATCACCTGGTCGGCGGGCTTGACCGCGCGGATCACCTCCTCGCCGGTGGCGCGCTCGGTGGCGAAGGCGATGAAGTCCTTGACCACGGGCAGGGCGACGTCGGCCTCGAGCAGGGCCACGCGCACCTCGCGCATCGCCTCCTGGACGTCCTTTTCGGACAGGGCACCGCGACCGGTGATCCGGTCGAAAACCCCTGTCAGCCGCTCGTTCAGAGCCTCGAACATCAACTACCTCATGTGCGCAGGTGAGGCGGCTCCATACGACAACGGCCCCTGGCGACGATCACGTCGGCAGAGGGTTCTCGCCTGCCTCGTCCCGTCCTTTGTGCGCTATCGCTCGGCTCGCGGAGCCTCGCTGCTTCAGCGCCCTGGCGGGGGTCGTGCAGGTGGAGACGCGAGGTTCACCTGCGTCGGAAGCGCCGGCTTATGGCGGAAAACCAACCTGGAGGCAAGGCGAGGGGGGAATCCGGGCCCCTCCGTCCCGTCGCTTTGCGCCGGGCCACCTCCCCATTGCATGGGGAGGAGAGGGGGTTTCCTCCCCACAGAGTGGGGAGGGGGACCGCGAAGCGGTGGAGGGGCGCTGCCCACGCCCGCGCACATTGCGTTTCAGCGTTCGCCCGGACGGTGGTCACGTCCGCGGCGGGCCTCTAGGCTCGGTCCATCTGCCTCCCCGCAGCGAGACCGTCCCATGATCCAGGCCGCCGAGCCCGTGTCCGACGACCATCTGCGCGAGGAGGTGCGCGCGCTCGGCACCCTGCTCGGCGAGGTCATTCGCGCCGAGAGCGGCGAGGCCCTGTACGACCGCATCGAGGCGGTGCGTCAGGCCTCGGTGGCCTATCATCGCCACCCGGGGGCCAATGGCGCGGCGCGACTGGAGGCCCTGCTCAGCGACCTGCCGCTGGATCAGGCGGTCGGGCTGGCCCACGGCTTCGCCGCCTTCTCCCTGCTGGCCAATATCGCCGAGGACCGGGCCGGCAAGCGCCATGCCCGCGACCGTGGTGCCGCAGGCGAGCGGCCGGACACGCCCGAGGGCGCCCTGCGCCGGCTGGCCGATGAAGGCCGCAGCCCCGCCGAGGCGCGCGACGTGCTGGCCGGCGGACTGATCTCGCCGGTGCTGACCGCTCACCCGTCCGAGGTGCGACGCAAGAGCGTGATCGACCGGCTGGCGGCCATCTCCGACCTGCTGGACCATTCGGGCGAGATGCTGGAGGTGACGCCGGAGCTGCGTCGCCAGATCATCATCCTGTGGGGCACCCGGCTGGTGCGCGCCTCGGGCCTGGTGGTGCAGGACGAGATCGACACTGTCACCTCCTTCCTTGAGCGGGTGTTCATGCGTGCGGTGCCGGACCGGTTGCTCGACTGGCGGCGGCGGCTGGACGCGCCGGACCTGCCGGCCTTTCTGCGCATCGGTAGCTGGGTCGGCGGCGACCGCGACGGCAACCCCAATGTCGACGCCGGCACCCTGAGGGCCGCCTTCGCCACCCAGGCCCGGGCCGCCCTGCGCTTCTATCTGGAGGCGGTGCACGGCCTCGGTGCCGAGCTCAGCCTGTCGTCCAGCCTCGCCGGGGTCTCGCCGCAGCTGGCGGCCCTGGCGGAGTCCTCCGGCGATCCTTCGCCGCACCGGGCGCTGGAGCCCTACCGCAAGGCCCTGACCCACATCTACGCCCGGCTGGCGGCGACCCATCTGGCGCTGGGCGGCGAGCCGGCCCCGCGCGCCCCCGGCTTCGTCGCCCCCGCCTATGACGGGTCCGAGGCCTTCCACGCCGATCTGACCGTGCTGCAGGACAGCCTCGTGGCCCACCATGGGGCGGTCTTCGCCGAGGGGCCGCTGCCGACCCTGATCGCGGCGGTAGAGGTGTTCGGCTTCCACCTCGCCACCCTCGACCTGCGCCAGAACTCGGACGTGCACGAGCGGGTGGTGGCCGAGCTGCTGCGCGTCGCCGGGGTCTGCCCCGACTATGGCACGCTGGACGAGGCCGGCCGGCTGGCCGTGCTGGAGGCCGAGCTGGCCTCGCCCCGGCCCCTGTTCAGCCCCTATGCCGCCTATGGCGAAGAGACGCTGAAGGAGCGCGCCATCCTGCAGGCGGCCGCGGAGGCGGTGGCCCGCTTCGGCCCGCACGCCATCCGCACCCACATCGTCTCCAAGACCGACGCGGCGTCCGACCTGCTCGAGGTCTATCTGCTGCTCAAGGAGGTCGGGCTGTTCCGGCCGGAGGATCCGGGCACCTGCCCGATCCAGGCCGCGCCCCTGTTCGAGACCATCGACGACCTGCGCGCCGCCCGCGCCACCCTCGAACGCCTTCTGGCCAGCCCGGCCGCCGCCGCCGTGGCCCGCGACCGCGGGGTGCAGGAGGTGATGATCGGCTACTCCGACTCCAACAAGGACGGCTCCTACCTGACCTCGGGCTGGGAGCTGAACGAGGCCTCGCGCGGCCTGCTGGAGGTGGCGGCCGGCTTTGGCGTGCGGCTGCAGCTGTTCCACGGCCGCGGCGGGGCGGTGGGGCGCGGCGGCGGCTCCAGCTTCGCCGGGGTGGTGGCCCAGCCGCGCGGCACGGTGCAGGGCCGCATCCGCGTCACCGAACAGGGCGAGGTCATCGCCAACAAGTACGGCGACCCGGATATCGCCCGGCGCAACCTCGAGGCCCTGACCTGCGGCGTCCTGCTCAGCTCCCTGCGCCCGGAGGGCGACGACGCCTTCGGTGCCCGCCATGGCGCCACCATGGGCCGGCTGTCGGACGCCTCGATGCAGGCCTACCGCGCCCTGGTCTACGAGACCGAGGGGTTCGTGGACTACTTCCGCGCCGCCACGCCGATCGCCGAGATCGCCGACCTGAAGATCGGCTCGCGGCCGGCCTCGCGCACCGCCTCGTCACGCATCGAGGACCTGCGCGCCATTCCCTGGGTGTTCAGCTGGTCGCAGAGCCGGATCATGCTGCCGGGCTGGTTCGGCTTTGGCTCGGCCGTGCGCGACGCCGGGGCCGACCTCGACGAGCTGCGCGCCATGGCGCGGGACTGGCCCTTCTTCACCACCCTGCTGCAGAACATGGAGATGGTCATGGCCAAGGCCGACATGACCATCGCCCGGCGCTACGCCGCCCTTGTCCCGGACCAGGCGCTGGCGGCCCGCATCCACGGGGCGCTGCAGGCCGAGTACGACCTGACGCGCCAGACCCTGCTCGACATCACCGGCCAGGACGAGCTGCTGGCGCGCCAGCCGGGGCTGGACCGGCTGATCCGGCTGCGCATGCCCTATGTCGAGCCGCTCAACCATGTGCAGATCGAGCTGATCCGCCGCCGCCGCGCCGGGGACGACGATCCGCGCGTGCGCGCCGGGATCCTGCTGGCGATAAACGGCATCGCCGCCGGCTTGAGGAACAGCGGCTAGAGGGAAGGCGCACGACCACGAAGCCAGACATTGGGCCCCTTGATCGCCCGGGCTTCGATCGGTCCCGTTGGCTGCCTTGCCGGGCTGAACCAGAGCACAGGGAGGAACCGGGTACCCGAGACCAGAATGCCGTTCACCGGATTGAAGCAATTCTCGCGCCATCCTGAGATCTGAGGTTCAGGGGCGCGCATGAGGACAGACACGGAAGACGCAGACTCGGTCGCTATCGCGATGACTTGCCTCAATGCGTCGGGCGTGGGCTGGTGGCGGGTTCGGGCTGATCGGACGGCCTGGTGGTCGCCGGCCATGTACAAGATTTTCGGGCTTGATCCCGCCGGCGGAGTGCCACCCGTCGAGAAACTCTTCCTGCTCTATCATCCAGACGACACCAATACTGTCGCACGAGCGTGGCCGAAGATGTTTCTGTCAGATCATCTGGTTCGCATGCGCTACCGCGTGCTTCGACCATCCGGAGAAGTACGCCAGGTTATTAGTTGGGGGCAGCGCGGGCCTCCGGATGCCGAGGGTCGTCAGGCGGTCTTCGGCCTGAATTTCGACGTCACCGACGACGTTGATGATCAGGCCCTGTTCGAGAGCGAGCGAGCCTTTCGATTCGTGGCCGAGCACACGTCGGATATGGTCATCCGAATGCGGATCGACTCCGGCATCACCTTCGCCTCTCCGGCATCGCGGGCTGTGCTGGGCTACTCGCCAGCCGAGATCGCCGGTATGGATCTGACCGATGTCGTGGTCGAGGAGGATGTTCCGCGGATCCGCGCCCTGCTTCAGGACAGGATAGCGCGGGGCGAGCTGATCAGCTCCAAGGGCTATGAGTATCGCGCCCGACACAAGGATGGCCGCGTGATCTGGCTTGAGGCCAATCCACGTCTGATCGTCAACGGGGCCGACCGACTGACCGAAATCGTCGATGTGGTGCGCGACATCACCCCGAGGAAGGAAGCGGAAGCGGCCCTGATCCAGGCCCGGCAGGAGGCCGAGGCGGCCTCGCTCGCCAAGGGTGAGTTCCTGGCCAACATGAGCCATGAGCTGCGCACGCCTCTGACCAGCATTCTGGGCTTTTCGCGCCTTGTCGGAAGGGACGGCGGCCTGTCCGAGACGGATCGCAAACACCTGAGTCTGATCCGCAGCGCCGGCGAGACCCTGCTCGCCGTGGTCAACGACATACTTGATCTCTCCAAACTTGAGGCCGGAGCACTCGGTCTCGTGGAAGAGGCCTTCTCGGTCGCGGAACTCGGCGCAGGCGTCACCGCCTTGTTGGGCGGCCAGGCCGAAGACAAGGGCCTGCGCCTGACCTGCGAAGCGCCCGAAGGCGTTTGGCTCACCGGCGATGCCGCAAGGCTGCGTCAGGTCCTCCTCAATCTCGTCTCGAATGCCGTGAAGTTCACCGACCGGGGAGAGGTCGGGGTTGTCCTGCGGGTGGAGCCCGACGGTGCGCGTTCTTGGCTGTCGGTAGAGGTTCGGGACACAGGCGTGGGGCTGGATCCTGCCAGGATCGACCAGATGTTCGACCGCTTCACCCAGGCGGACGCATCCGTTTCACGGCGCTACGGCGGCACCGGCCTGGGACTGGCGATTTCGCGACGACTGGTCGAGATGATGGGTGGTGAGATCGGAGCGGAGAGCGACGGCCACTCGGGTTCGACTTTCCGCTTCCGCGTCGCGCTCATGCCGGCCGAAAGCGACACGCGCAGTGCGTGCGCCCAGCCGCTAGCCGCCCTGGAACGCCGGCTGCGCGTCCTGCTCGCCGAGGATAATGCGGCCAATCAGGCGCTCGTCACGGCCCTGGTCGCGCCTCTCGATATCCAGCTACACATCGTCGAGAATGGCGCTCTGGCCGTTCAGGCGCTCCAGGCTGAAAACTACGACCTTGTCTTGATGGACATGCAGATGCCCGTCATGGACGGCCTGTCTGCGGCTCGCGCCATCCGCGCCCTGCCCGGCCGCGCCGCCGCGACGCCCATCGTGGCCCTGACGGCGAATGTCATGCCCGAGCAGATCGAGCAATGTCGAGCCGCGGGTCTGCAGGGACATGTGACCAAGCCGATCGATCCGCTCAGCCTGTTCACCGCCATTGCAGAGCATGCGGCGCCGGCCGAGGAAGAAGAGCTGCCGCGGTCTTGACCGCGACGGCTCCATTCCCTGAGCCGGTGAGCTGCGCGGGAGCTACCCGCAAGGCTGCACGACCGCGTCAGCTCGTGGGGAAGCCGCGCACGCGCAGCAGCGCCGCCACATCCGGGTCGCGGCCGCGGAAGCGGCGGTAGGCCTCGGCCCGGTCCGTCGAATTGCCCTCGGCCAGGATGATGGCCTTGTAGCGGGCACCGATGTCCGGGTTGAACACGTCCCCGGACTCCTCGAAATAGGCCCAGGTGTCCGCGTCCATCACCTCGGACCACAGGTAGCTGTAGTAGCCGGCCGAGTAGGCGTCCGATGTGAACAGGTGATTGAACTGCGGCAGGCGGTGCCGCATGGCGATCTCCCGCGGCATGCCATAGCGTGCCAGGCTCTCGCGCTCGAAGGCGTCGATGTCGGTCGGCGGCGTCGCCCGGGTGTGCAGGTCCATGTCGACCAGCGCCGAGGACAGGTAGCTGACTGTGGCGTAGCCCTGGTTGAAGGTGGCCGCCGCCTCGATCTTGTCGACCAGCGCCTGGGGCATGGGCTCGCCGGTTTCGTAGTGGCGCATGAAGCCGTCGATGATCGGCCGGCTCAGCACCCAGTGCTCGTGCACCTGCGACGGATACTCGACGTAGTCGCGCGGCGTGCCGCCCAGGGCCGGATAGCGGACCTCGTAGGACAGGAAGTGAAGCGCGTGGCCGAACTCGTGGAACAGGGTCTGGGCATCGTCCAGAGAGATCAGGATCGGCTGGCCGCCTTCCGCCTTGATGAAGTTGTTGTTGTTCGACACCAGCTTGTTGCCGCCACCCTCGTAGCCGTAGCCGATGCGGTAGCTGGTCATCCAGGCTCCTGACCGCTTGCCGGCACGGGCGAAGTCGTCGGAGTAGAACAGGCCGACGTGTGAGTCGTCGGACTTGTTCTTGACCTCGAACACTTCGACGTCCGGATGGAAGCCCGGAACGCTGCCGGCTGGAACCGGCGTGAAGGTGAAGCCGTACAGCCGCTCGGCCATATAGAAGGCGCCGCGCTTGACCGCGTTCAGCTCGAAGTAGGGCTTCAGTTCATTCTGGTCGAGGTCGTACGTCGCCTTGCGGACCTTCTCGGCGTAGTAGAGATAGTCCCACGGCTCGATGTCGTGACCGGCGATCTCGCGCATGTCGGCGACTTCCCGGGTGACCCGCGCCTTGGCCGGTTCCCACACGCGCATCATCAACTCCACGGCGGCAGCGGGCGTGCGCGCCATGGTGTCCTGCATGCGCCACTCTGCGTGGTTGGCGTACCCCAGCAGCCGGGCACGGTGGGCCCGCAGGCGCACGATCTCGGCTATGATGGCGTTAGTGTCGTTTCGGTCGCCGTTGTCGCCGCGGCCCACGAACTTGCGCCAGACCTGTTCGCGCAGGTTCCGGTCATCGGCGAAGGTCAGGAAAGGGTCGACGCTGGAACGGGTGTTGACGATGGCCCAGCCCTGGAGGTTGCGCGACCGGGCAGCCGCCGCTGCGGCGGCCTTGTTGCTGTCGGGCAAACCGGCGACGCCGGCCTCGTTAGGGATAACGGTCCAGGTGTTCTCGTCGGCGACGACCTTCTGGCCGAAGCTGGTGAAGGCATTGGCGAGCGCGGTGTTGATGCGGCCCAGCTCGGCCTTGCCGGCGGCGTCCAGCGCCGCGCCATTGCGGATGAAGGCGTCGCGGCTGCGTTCGGTGAGGCGGGTCTGCTCCGGGCTTAGGCCGGCCGCGCGGGCGCTGACGGCCACGGCCCTGATGCGCTGGAACAGGGGCTCGTTGAAGGTCGTTTCGTCGCCGGCGGCCGACAGCAGGGGCGAGACCTCCGTGTCGACGGCGTTGTAGTCGTCAGAGCCGATATTGGACGTCATCACACCAAAGATCGACACGGCGCGGTCCAGCGGCTGGCCCGCCAGCTGCATGGCGACCATGGTGTTGGCGAAGGTCGGCGGCTCGGGATTGTTGGCGATCGCCGCGATCTCGGCGCGCTGGAGCTCGATGCCTTCCAGGATCGCGGCCCGCAGCTTGTCTGCGGTGACCGAGGGCCAGGGCGGAACGCCTTCGTAGGGACCGGTCCAGGGCTGAAGCAGTTCGGCGCGCGGCGTCTGGACAGGCAGAACCGCCTTGGCGATGGCCAGTTCGTCGGCGCTCGCGGTGCCGGTGCCGCCCATCGCGCCTGCGGTGGCGCATCCGGAAAGCGCCATCAGGCTAGCGCCCCCGACAAGAAGCTGGCGTCTTTGCATGGGAACATCCTGTTCATCGACCTGGAGACGTGAGCGCACCCTAGGCCGAGTTGGCACGATCGTCACATGAACGACCAGTAATGCCGTTGGACGACGAAGCAAGCTGCGGCTACACGCCGCTGCATGGCCATCGGCGTCTTCGATTCCGGGGTGGGCGGGCTGACCGTGCACCGTGAACTGACCACGCGCTTCGCCGCGTGCGACCTCGTCTATCTGGCCGACCAGGCCCATGCCCCCTACGGCGGGCGCGGCGGCGAGGACATCGTCCAGCTGACCCGGGCCGGCTGCGCCCGGCTGTTCGACGCCGGCGCCTCGGTGGTCGTGCTGGCCTGCAACACCGCAAGTGCCATCGCCCTGCGTCGGCTGCAGCAGACCTGGCTGCCGGAGGAGCGCGCGCGCCGCAGCCGACCGGTCAATGTGCTGGGCATCATCGTGCCGACCATCGAGGCCGCCACTGGCCAGCCGTGGAGCCACGAGATCGACCCGCTGGCCGAGCGCAAGTCCGCCATCGACGTGCTGGGGGTGTTCTGTACCGCCGCCACGGCCATGAGCCGGGTCTACGAGATCGAGATCGACAAGCGCAGCGAGGATCTGGCGGTCTTTTCCGAGGCCTGCCCGGGCCTGGCCGGTCTGATCGAGCTGGGGGCACCGGAGGAGGAGCTGCGGGTGGTGGTGCGCGACCACGTCGACGCCCTGCGCCGCCGCATCGGCCGGCACCCGGACCGCGCCGTGCTGGGCTGCACCCACTACGAGATCATCTCCGATCTGTTCGCCGAGGCCCTGCCGCCGGGCACGCCGGTGATCCACCAGCCGCAGGCGGTGGCCGATGCGCTGGCGCGCTATTTCGCTCGCCACCCCGAGTATGACCTCGGCCAGTCCGGTCGGCGTGATTTCCTGACCACCGGCCAGCCGGGGCCCCAGTCCGCCCTGATCGCCCGCTTCTGGGGCGCGCCCCTGACCTTCACGGCGGCCTGACCCAGGCACCGGCTCCGGATAAGATTCATCTATTGGTCCGTGAGTTTGGATAGGGCATATCTTGAACATGCTCCCGACCCTGCGCCAGCTGCAGTATCTGAAACTGCTCGCCGAGCACGGCTCCTTCAGCCGGGCGGCCGAGGCCGCGCACGTCAGCCAGCCGGCCCTGTCGTCCGGGGTGCAGGAGCTGGAGAAGATCCTGGGCGGCCCCGTGGTCGAGCGCACCCGCAGCCAGGTACAGCTGACCCCCATCGGCCAGGAGGCGGTGCGCCGCGCCGAGGATGTGCTGGCCCGGGTCGAGGACCTGGTCGAGGCCGCGCGCAACGCCGGCCGGCCGCTGAGCGGCCGCTTCCGGCTCGGCGTCATTCCGACCGTTGCCCCCTTCCTGCTGCCGGCCCGGCTGCCGGCGCTGCAGGCGGCGCATCCGGCTCTGCGCCTGTTCATCCGCGAGGACCTGACCTCGCGTCTGGTGGCCCAGCTCAAGGTCGGCCGTCTCGACGCGGTGGTCATCGCCCTTCCCTACGCCATCCCGGGGCTGGAACATGCGGTGATCGGCGATGACGAGATCCTGGCCGTGGTCCCGCAGGGCCACCCGCTGGCGGCCCCCGGGGCGCTGGCACCTGCCGCACTGGCCGCCGACGACCTGATCCTGCTGGAGGACGGCCACTGCCTGCGCGACCAGGCCCTGGCCGCGCTCGAGCTGGAGGTGCCGCGCGGAGAGGACGTGTTCGCCGCCACCAGCCTGCCGACCCTGGTGCAGATGATCGGGGCCGGCCTCGGCGTGTCCTTCCTGCCGGCCATGGCCATCAAGGCCGGACTGGCGGACCGGCCCGGCGTGGTGGTGCGCCGCCTCGCCGGGGAGGGCCAGCCGGGGCCGCGGCGCGAGATCGTGGTGGCCTGGCGGGCGGGGTCCAGCCGGGCCGAGGAGGCGCGGCTGCTGGCCCGGGCCCTGCGGCTGGACTGACACCCGCTCAGAGCCCGTCGTCGGGGATGCACAGCACCTCGCCGCAGGCCTTGCAGTGCACCGCGTCGAGGTCATGCCGGCGCAGGCCGCAGGTGGGGCAGGGGTGGAACACCTTGTGCGGCCGGATCAGGCTCTGGATCAGGTTGAAGAACAGCCCGACGCCGCCCAGCATGATCAGGATCGACAGGGTGCGGCCCCACAGGCCGGGCAGGGTGATGTCGCCGAAGCCCGTCGTCGTCAGGCTGGTGATGGTGAAGTACAGGGCGTCGACATAGCCCTGGATGCCGTCGTGGCGGCCGATGAAGCTGGTGTAGACAAAGCCCGTGGCGATGAAGACGAAGACCACCAGGGCGACGGCCGAGCGCGTCACCTCCTCGACGCGGGTGTCGTCATAGCGATGGCCGACGGTCTTCCAGAAGAACTCGCTGTTGGCCAGGGTCCACAGCCGCAGCACTCGCAGGAAGCCGAGATTGTAGAGCCAGGCGGGGAACAGCAGGGTGGCGAGGATGAACAGGTCGACCCAGACGATCGGCTTCTTCAGCCAGTCGCGCAGGTTGGTGTGGGCCAAGGCCCGGGCCGCCATGTCCGCCGCCAGCACCGCGGCGATGGCGTAGTCGACCAAGTAGTAGATCCAGCCGCCGCTCTTCAGGAACGGGGCGGCGATGAAGAAGGCGACGATCAGCAGGTCAACCGCCAGCACGGTGATGCGGAACCGCACGGCTGTCGGCGAGGTGCCGTGATAGAGGGCCCGCAGGCGGGCGCGCAGCCGCCAGCGGGTCAGCAGGGACACCCTGTCAGGCGGGGAGGATCGCGTCGGGCCGTCAGCCATGCGCCAGCCATAGGCCACACCCTGCCGCGGGCCAAGCGGACGGGCTATATGCAGCAAGATGACCGCTTCTGCCTCGGCCGCCGGCCTCGCCTGTGTGAAGATGAACGGCCTCGGCAATGACTTTGCCGTGGTGCGCGCGCCGCTGGACTGGAGTCCGACGGCGGTGCAGGTGCGCGCCTGGGGCGACCGGCAGGCCGGGCTGGGGTTCGATCAGCTGGTGGTCCTGTCCGAGAGCCCCGAGGGGCCGTGGGTGCGGTTCTGGAACCAGGACGGCGGCGAGGTCTCGGCCTGCGGCAATGGCTCGCGCGCCGTGGCCTGGCTGATGATGGAGGCGGCCGGCCTCGACGCGGCGCGCTTCCGCACCAGGGCCGGGCCGCTGGCCGCCACCCGCGCCGGGGACCATCGGGTCACGGTCGATATGGGCCCGCCGCGCCTGCGCTGGGACGAGATCCCCCTGGCCGAGGAGATGGACACGCGCGGCATCGAACTGCAGGTCGGGCCGATCGACGCCCCGCTGGTGCACACCCCGGGGGCTGTCTCGATGGGCAATCCGCATGTGGTCTTCTTCACCGGCCGGCAGGACGACGCCTTCGTGCGCGGCACCGGGTCGCTGATCGAGCACCACCCGCTATTCCCCCAGGGGGTCAATGTCGGCTTCGCCAATGTGCTGGCCCCGGACCGCATCCGCCTGCGGGTGTGGGAGCGGGGCGCGGGCCTGACCAAGGCCTGCGGCACCGGCGCCTGCGCCGCGCTGGTGGCCGCGCATCGCCGCGGCCTGACCGGGCGGGAAGCCACGCTGGTGCTGGACGGCGGCGAGCTGGAGATCGTCTGGGACGCCGCCACCGACCATGTGCACATGACCGGCGCCGTGGCCGTCGAGGGGACCGGGGTGCTGCCGGGGTGAGCCTGGAGGTCGTCACCTTCGGCTGCCGCCTCAATGCCCTTGAGAGCGAGGCGATGCGCGACGCCGCCAGGGCCGCCGGCCTGACCGACGCCGTGCTGGTCAATACCTGCGCCGTGACGGGCGAGGCGGTGCGCCAGGCCCGTCAGGCCATACGCCGCGCGGCGCGCAACCGGCCCGACCGACCGATCGTCGTGTCGGGCTGCGCCGCCCAGATCGACCCGGACGCCTTCCGCGACCTGCCGGGCGTGGTGCGCGTCGTCGGCAATGGCGAGAAGGGGCAGGCTGCGGCCTATGCCGGCCCGGCCCGGGCCGTTCCGGATGTTTTCGCGGCGGCCCCGGCCCCGGTCGCTGCCCGGCCGCTCGGCGACCGGGTGCGCGCCCATCTGGCGGTGCAGACCGGCTGCGACCACCGCTGCACCTTCTGTGTCATCCCCTACGGCCGCGGTGCCAGCCGCTCCGTCCCGGCCGGCGAGGTGGTGCGCCAGGTTCAGGGTCTCGTCGCCGCCGGGGTGCAGGAGGTGGTGCTGACCGGCGTCGATCTGACCAGCTGGGGCCAGGACCTGCCCGGGACCCCGCCGCTGGGCCGGCTGGTGCGCCGCATCCTAAAGGGCACGCCTGACCTGCCGCGCCTGCGCCTGTCCTCGATCGACGCGGCCGAGATCGACCCGGAGCTGCTGGCCGCCTTCGCCGACGAGCCGCGCCTGATGCCCTGGCTGCACCTGTCGCTGCAGCACGGCGACGACCTGATCCTGAAGCGGATGAAGCGTCGCCACCGTCGTGCCGACGCCGAGGCGCTGGTGGCGCAGGTGCGGGCGTTACGGTCGGACGTGGCGTTCGGGGCCGACCTCATCGTCGGTTTCCCGACCGAGAGCGACGCCGCTTTCGCCACCCTGCTCGACCATGTCGAGGCGCTGGACCTGGCCGCCGTCCACGCTTTCCCCTTCAGCCTGCGCCCGGGCACGCCGGCGGCGCGCATGCCGCAGGTCCGCGGCGAGGTGATCCAGGCCCGCGCCGCCGCCCTGCGCGCCGCCGGGACCCAGGCCCGGGCCCGCCATCTGGAGCGCCAGACCGGCCGCACCGTCACCGCCCTGGTCGAGCACGGCGGCCGGGCCCGCGCCGCGGACCATACCGAGATCCACTGGACGGGGACCCCGGGGACACTGGTGGACCTCCTCCTGACCGGCCACGATGGCCGCAGGGCCCACGCGGTCGCGGCCGGCGCGAACCGGCTTGCGGTTCCTCAAGGGACGCCGCACTAGTCAGCCATCATGCCCGACCAGACCGACAAGCAGACCTTCTCCGACGACGAGGCCCTCGAGTTCCACCGGCGTCCCGTGCCGGGCAAGATCTCCATGGCTCCGACCAAGCCGATGGCCACCCAGCGCGACCTGTCGCTGGCCTATTCGCCCGGGGTGGCCGTTCCCGTGCGGGCCATCGCGTCCGACCCGGACCTGGCCTACGAATACACCTCCAAGGGCAATCTGGTCGCCGTCATCTCAAACGGCTCGGCCATCCTCGGCCTCGGCCAGCTGGGGCACATGGCCTCCAAGCCGGTGATGGAGGGCAAGGCCGTCCTGTTCAAACGCTTCGCCGACATCGACAGCTTCGACGTCGAGGTGAAGACCACCGACCCGGACGAGTTCATCACTGTCGTCAAGAACATCGGCGACACCTGGGGCGGCATCAATCTGGAGGACATCAAGTCCCCGGAATGCTTCATCATCGAGAGCCAGCTGCAGGACGAGCTGGACATCCCGGTGTTCCACGACGACCAGCACGGCACGGCGATCATCTCGACCGCCGCCCTGATCAACGCCTGCGAGATCACCGGCCGCCGCATCGAGGATGTGAAGTTGGTGCTGGTCGGGGCCGGTGCCGCCGGCCTGTCCTCGATCGGCCTGATGAAGGCCATGGGCGTCAAGGCCGAGAACACCACGGTCGTCGACCTGGCCGGGGTGGTCTACCGCGGCCGGCCCAACGACATGGACCAGTGGAAGGCGGTGCATGCCACCGACACCGGCAAGCGCACCCTGAAGGAAGCCATGGTCGGGGCCGATGTGGTGCTGGGCCTTTCGGCCAAGGGTGCCATTACCGCCGAGATGGTCGCCTCGATGGCTCCGCGCCCGATCATCTTCGCCATGGCCAATCCGGACCCGGAGATCACCCCGGAAGAGGTCCGGGCCGTGCGGCCAGACGCCATTGTCGCCACCGGCCGCTCGGACTATCCGAACCAGGTCAATAATGTTCTGGGCTTCCCCTACATCTTCCGCGGTGCGCTCGACGTGCGTGCCCGGCGGGTCAATCACGAGATGAAGATCGCCGCCGCCCGGGCCCTGGCCGCCCTGGCGCGCGAGGATGTTCCGGACGAGGTGGCCATGGCCTACCGCGGCCGCCGCCTCAAGTTCGGCCCGGAGTACATCATCCCGACCCCGTTTGACCCGCGCCTCATCTGGTACGTGCCCCCGTTCGTGGCCCAGGCCGCCATGGACACAGGCGTGGCCCGGACCCCGATCGAGGACATGGACGCCTATCGCGCCCGCCTGCGGCAGCGGCTCGACCCGTCCGCCGCCCTGATGCAGAAGATTGCCTCGGCCGTACGCGCCGCGCCGAACAAGCGGGTGGTGTTTGCCGAGGGCGAGGAGCCCGCGGTGATCCGCGCTGCCTGGGCTTTCAAACAGTCCGAGCTGGGCACGCCGGTTCTGGTCGGCCGCGAGGACCTGATCCGCCAGAACGCCCTGGAGGCGGGGCTCCGCTTCGAGGAGCTGGGCATCGAGATCGTCAACGCCCGGGTCTCGCCGAACAATACGCAATATACGGATAATCTGTACGGGCGACTGCAGCGGCGCGGCTACCTGCGCCGCGACGTGCAGCGCATGATCAACCAGGACCGCAACTACTTCGCCGCGGCCATGCTGGCGCACGGTCACGCCGACGCCATGGTCACCGGGGTGACCCGCAACTTCAACATGGTGCTGAAGGAGGTCCGCCGCGTTCTCGACGTGAAGGGGCGGCTGATCGGCCTGTCAGTGTTGCTGGCCAGGGGGCGGACCCTCTTCGTCTCCGACACCTCGATTCACGAACTGCCGGACGCGGAGGAACTGGCGGAGATCGCCATCCAGGCTGCCGCCACCGTGCGCAAGCTGGGCCGCAATCCGCGCGTGGCCTTCCTCAGCTACTCCACTTTCGGCAACCCGCCGGGCGACCGCGGCGAGAAGGTGCGCGAGGCCATCCGCATCCTCGACGCCCGGGGCGTCGACTTCGAGTACGAGGGCGAGATGCCGCCCGAGATCGCCCTCGACCCGGCGGCGCACGCGGCCTATCCGTTCATGCGCCTGTCGAAGGAAGCCAATGTGCTGGTCATGCCGGCCATCCATTCGGCCTCGATCTCGACTCGGCTGGTCCAGGCGCTGGGCGGGGCGACGGTGATCGGCCCGCTGCTGGTCGGACTGGAGAAGTCGGTGCAGATCGTCAGCCTCGGTGCCTCGGTCAGCGAGATCCTCACCGCCGCCACCTTCGCGGCCTATGAGGAGGGCGCGATTGATGACGAGGCCCCCGAGCCGACGGCTGCGCCGGCTCCCGCCCCGGTCCCGGTCCCGGAGCCGCCGGCCCCGCCGCGCCCGGCCACGGCGGTGCCGCCAACGACTTGAGGCCTGTTCCGCGGCCAGGCCGCCGTCAGCCGGCGGCGGCCTCGCGACGGGCCCGGCGGGTGCGCTGGTCGAGGATCCAGCACAGCACCAGCGCCGGAATGCCGACGGCCGCGGTGCCGGCGAAGAACAGGGCGTAGGCGTCCATCAGCTCGCGCCCGACCTGGAGACCCTCCACCGCGGCGCCCGAGAACCCCTTCAGCACCTTGCCGAGCAGGGCGTAGAAGGAGCTGAGCAGGGCGTACTGGGTCGCCGTGTACCCCAGCGTCGTCAGGCTGCCCATGTAGGCGACCAGCGCCGCCCCGGCGAAACCCTCGGAGAAGTTCTCGACAAACAGCACGCCGGCGAATCCGGGGGTCGACAGGCCGATGACGGCGAGGATCGTGTAGCCGAGGTTGGACATGGGGCCGACGAAGGCCCCGATCAGCAAGGTGGTGCCGAACCCCAGGCGGATGGCGCTCAGACCCGCCGCCGCAATCCCGATCAGGGTGCCGGCCAGGCCCGCCGAAAGCCTCATCGCGCCGATCGCCTCCTTGGTCAGTCCCAGATCGACATAGAAGGGGCCGGTCATCGGCCCCATGACGAAGTCCGGCAGGCGGTACAGGCTGATGGCTGCCAGCATCAGCAGGGCCGCAGTGCGATGGGTCTTCAGGAAGGCGAGGAAGGGGCCGACGACCGCGTCGAACAGCCCGCGGGGCGACCACAGCGGACGGTCGCCGGTGACCTGGGCCAGATCGCGCCGGTCGACCGGCTCACGCGCGAACAAGGTGGCGGTGATGGCGATGCCCATGGCCAGACCCCAGACCCCATAGGAGGCGGCCCAGCCGATGGCACCGGCGACGAACAGGATCAGGGCGTTGCCGCCAAGGATGGCGAAGCGATAGCCGAGCTGGAAGGCCGAGGTCAGCAGGCCCTGGTCCTCGTCGCTGCTGGCCGTCTCGATGCGCCAGGCGTCGGCGACGATGTCCTGGGTGGCGGCGGCGAAGGCGGTGACCAGCGCCGCGATGCCGAGCGCGGTCAGCCCGCCCTGCGGCCCGATCACGGCCATGGCGATCAGCGAGGCACCGACGGCCAGCTGCGACAGGAGCAGCCAGCCGCGCCGGCGGCCCAGCCGCCCGAGGATCGGCACATCGACCCGGTCGATGATCGGGGCCCAGAGGAACTTGAAGGAGTAAGCGAGGCCGACCCAGGACAGGAAGCCGATGGCTGCCAGCTCGACGCCTTCCTCGCGAAGCCAGATGCCGAGGGTATTGCCGACCAGCATGAAGGGCAGGCCGGAGCCGAGACCGATCAGAAGCGTGATGAGGACCCGCGGCCGGGTCAGGGCGCGGATCACGTCCAGCGACCCGGCATGAGCGCGCGGCCGCTCACGGCCGTCGGTTTGACCCGGTGTCTCACTCATCTCCTGGCGTCCCTCGCGTGACGCCCCCCGGCGCCTATCCCACGGTGACCTTGGCGCGGTCTTCGCCGCTCGTCCAGCGGGTGAGGGCGGCGCGCAGGGCGTCGACGTCCAGCGGCTTGGCCAGATGGTCGTCCATGCCGGCCTCGAGGCAGGCCTTGCGGTCCTCGGCGAAGGCGTTGGCGGTCAGGGCCACGATCGGTGTGCGGTCGCCGCGCGCCCGTAGTGCCCGGGCCGCGGCCACGCCGTCCATGCCGGGCATGCGCATATCCATCAGCACAAGGTCGAAGCGGTCCTGGGTGAGGGCCGAGAGCACCTCGTCGCCGGTGCCGGCGGTCTCGACCAAACAGCCCTCGCGGCGAAGCAGGGACATGGCCAGCAGAGCACCGACCGGATTGTCCTCGGCCAGCAGCACGCGCAGGCCGCTGAAGCGAACCGGGGCGACGCGATCGTCCTCGACCGGCGGCGGGGGGGGCTGGCCGCGGCGCATCCGGCCCGACATCGCGCCGCGGGCGGCCAGCACCCGCTCGACCAGGGACTGCGGCCGCAGCGGCTTGATAAGATAGCCGTGATAGCCCAGCGCCCGGTAGCGGGTGATCAGGTCGCGGTCCTGGGGCCGCAGCAGGATCAGGCTCGGCGTCGCACCGGCGCGCGGGCGCAGGTCGCCGCCCGCATGATCGACCAGCCGCACCTCGGCCTCGGGGCCGGTGCAGGCACCCTCGCCGCGGACCATGACCTCGGCGGCGCTGCGCACGAAGGCGTCCTCGGCCTCGACCGCGACGGTCACGCCCGACAGGGGCTTCGGCCGCTTGCCGGCGTCCGGGGCGGCGGCGAAGGCGGCCGTGAAGCGGAAGCGCGCGCCGCCGGCCGGCACCCCGCGCTGCGTCGGCCGGGCTTCGACGGCGACCTCGCCGTTCATGGCCAGGGCGAGGCGGCGCACCACGGCGAGGCCGAGTCCGGCACCGTCCTGGCGCACGGCGTCACCGCTCTGGACGTGACCGAACTCCTCGAAGATTCGGGCGCGCGCCTCGACCGGCACGCCGGGGCCGGTGTCGTCGATGAAGAAGGCCAGCTGCGGTTGCTCAGCCGTTCCGCCGGCGCGCTCCACATGCAGGCTCACGCCGCCGTGCGTGGTGAACTTGACCGCATTGCCCGCCAGATTGAACAGCACCTGCCGCAGCCGGCCCTCATCGGCGAGGATGGGCGGCACGTCGCGGGCTACGGTCCAGACGATCTCAAGGCCCTTCTCGTGGGCGCGCGGGGCCAGTAGCTCGGCCACCCCCTGCACCAGGGCGGGGACCTCGACGTGGCCCAGGTCGAACTCCAGCCGGCCCACGTCGAGCCGGGCGTAGTCGAGCAGGTCGTTGACCAGGCCCAGCAGATGCTCGGCCGAACCGCGGGCCGCGTCCAGATAGGCGCGCTGCGCCCCGTCGAGGCGCGTAAGGGCCAGCAGGCCCAGCATGCCGATGACGCCGTTCAGGGGGGTCCGCATCTCGTGCGACATCAGCCGCAGGAACTGGTCCGGGCCGTCGCCCGTGGTCCCCGCCGTAGGTTGCTCCATGGTCCCTGCCGTCCGTCCCCGCGTCATACGCCCCCTCCGACCTGCCCTCGGGACTTAGCGGCAAAGCGTTAAGGCCGGCTCAAACGGCAGCGGGCCGGTCCGGCAGGCCGTCGGGGACCCTGCCGGACGGGGCGGGAGCGACGTTTCCTTCCGACGCCATCAACCCGGCGCGGCGATAGATCAGGGCCTCGGCAATGTGCCGGCGCAGCACCCCGTCGGCCCCGTCGAGGTCGGCGATCGTGCGCGCGAGCCGCAGGGTGCGGACCCAGCCGCGCGCGGTCAGGGCCCCGGCCTCCCCGGCGCGCATCAGCAGGGCACGGCCGGCGGCGTCCGGCGCGGTCAGGGTCTCCTGCGCCTCCCCGGTGAGGCGGGCGTTGAGGCTGTCCGGCTCGGACAGGTTGAAGGCCCGCCCACGCTCGACCTGCATGGCCCGCGCCGCCGCCACCCGCGCGGCGGCCTCGGCGGTGCCCTCGGCCGGGGGCGGCAGGGCCATGTCGGCGGGCGTGACCGGCGGCGTCTCGACGGTCAGGTCGATACGGTCGAACAGCGGGCCGGAGATGCGGTTCTGGTAGTCGCGCTGACAACGGGGGGCCTTGCCGCAGGCCCCGCGCCCGGCCCCGCCGAGGCCGCAGCGGCACGGGTTCATGGCCGCCACCAGCTGGAACCGCGCCGGATATCGGACGTGGGCGTTGGCGCGCGCCACCACCACCTCGCCGGTCTCCAGCGGCTGGCGCAGGGAGTCAAGGGCCTGGGGCGCGTATTCGGGCAGCTCGTCGAGGAACAGCACGCCGTTGTGAGCCAGCGAGGCCTCGCCCGGCCGGGCCCGGTGGCCGCCGCCGGTCAGGGCCGCCATCGAGGCCGAGTGGTGCGGGGCGCGGAATGGCCGGTCGCGGGTCAAGGCTCCGCGCTCGATCAGCCCGGCCACGGACCAGACCATGGAGGTCTCCAGCAGCTCGGCCGGGGTCAGGGGTGGCAGGAGGCCGGGCAGCCGCTGGGCCAGCATCGACTTGCCGGACCCCGGCGGGCCCAGAAACAGCAGATTGTGGCCACCGGCGGCGGCGATCTCCAGGGCCCGTTTGGCACCCTCCTGGCCCTTGACCTCGCGCAGGTCGGGTCCGCCGCCGGTGTCGCGCATCGGCCCGGGCGCGGGCGGGGCCAGCACCTGCAGCCCCTTGAAGTGATTGATCAGCCCGATCAGGGAGCGCGGTGCCAGCAGCCGCACCTCCCCGGCCCAGGCCGCCTCGGCCCCGTTGGCCTCGGGGCAGATCAGCCCCAACCCCAGCGACCCGGCCGCCACCGCCGCCGGCAGGCTGCCGCCGACCGGTGCGATTCGCCCGTCGAGGCCCAGCTCACCGATCGCCGCCCAGCCGTCCAGCGCGTCCGGGCCGATCACCCCCATGGAGGCCAGCAGGGCGAGGGCGATCGGCAGGTCGAAATGGCTGCCCTCCTTGGGCAGGTCGGCCGGCTGCAGATTGGCGATGATGCGCCGCGGCGGCAGGGACAGGCCGATCCCGGCGAAGGCTCCGCGCACCCGCTCGCGGCTCTCGGCCACGGCCTTGTCGGGCAGGCCGACGATGCCGAACTGGCCCTCGCCGCCGCTGCCGATCTGCTGCACCTGCACCTCGACGCGGCGCGCCTCGACCCCCTCGAACGCCACCGTCGCGATGCTGGCCAGCATGACGCCCTCCGTTCCCGCGAAACGGAACAGAACACGAACACAAGTTTCTGGCAAGCGCCGTTATGCCGGTGCGGCGCGCTTCCGCTCGATGGCGTCCCACAGGGCGGCGGCGGCGTCGACACCGCTGAAGCGCTTGAGCTGCTGGGCACCGGTGGGGCTGGTGACATTGATCTCGGTGAGCCAGTCGCCGATCACATCGATGCCGACGAACAGCAGGCCGCGGCGGCGCAACTCCGGCCCGATGGCGGCGCAGATCTCCAGATCGCGGTCGGTCAGCTCGACCGGCTCGGCCACGCCGCCGACGCGCAGGTTGGAGCGCACCGCGCCTTTCGCCGGCACCCGGTTGATGGCCCCGACCGGCTCGCCCTCGACAAGGATGATGCGCTTGTCGCCGGCCGCCACCGCCGGCAGGAACTTCTGGATCACCAGCGGGTCGCGCGAGGCGGCCGCATGGATCTCGATCAGGGCTCCGAGGTTGGGGTCGCCGGCCTTGAGTCGCACCACGCCGGAGCCCGCCGCCCCGTGCAGGGGCTTCAGCACCACGTCGCCTTGGCGGACGTGGAAGTCGGCCAGGGCGACAGGGTCCGACGAGATCAGGGTCGGCGGCTGCAGCCCGGCGAAGCGGGTCGCGAAAAGCTTCTCCGGGGCCGAACGCACCTCGGCTGGATCGTTGACCACCAGGGTGCGCGGATGAACCGTCTCCAGCAGATAGGTGGCGGTGACATAGGCCATGTCGAACGGCGGGTCCTGACGCATCAGGATCACGTCCACGTCGGCACCGAGGTCCAGCCGGGTCTCCGGCCCGAAGGTCACATGCTCCCCCTGCACCGGCCGGATCGCGACCGGCCGGGCGCGGCAGAACAGGCGGCCATCCTCCAGCGCCAGGGTGGCCACGTCATGGACCCACAGCGGATGCCCGCGGGCCTGGGCCTCCAGCATCAGCAGGAAGGTGGTGTCGGACTCGACGTTGACCGTCTCGATGGGGTCCATCTGGACCGCGACCTTCAGCATGGCGCTCCCTTTCGGCTCCGGCATGAATGGAGACGCAGGGGAGCGGGCGCAAGGGCGGGCAGGGGCCGCGAGCGGCCGGACGGCTCAGTCGCGGGAGCGCAAGCCCCGGATGTGACGCGGCCAGCGGCCGGGGGCAAGGGCCACCATGTCGAGCCGGAGCGCCAATCCCGCCAGCCCCGGCCGGCCTCGGGCCACCGCCCGGCCCGCCGCCAGCAGGCGCGCCTGCTGCGCCGGCTTCAGCGCCACGAGCGCGGCGTCGAGGGTGGCGCGGCGCTTGACCTCCACCACTGCCAGCACCCGGCCGCGCCGGGCCAGAAGATCGATTTCCCCCCCCGCTGCCTTCAGCCGGAACCCAAGGATTCGGTAGCCGCGGCTCATCAGGAACAGGGCGGCGACCCATTCGGCCGTGCGGCCCTCGCGCCTGGCCCGGGTCCCCAGACCGACCCGCCAGGGGCGCTCGGGTCGGCCCGGCTTCATCCGGCCTTCAGCTCCAGGGCCCGGCGGTAGAGCGTCTTGCGCGACTGGCCCAGCGCCCGGGCCACCTCCGCCGCCGCCTCGCCCGGCGGCAGCCGCCCGAGGGCCTCGGTCAGGGCCCGGTCGACATCGTCGGCGCTGGCCGCCTCGGCCTCGCCGGGGCCGATGACCACGACGATCTCGCCCTTGGGGGCCTCGAGCGTCGGGTCGGTCGCCAGCTCGTCCAGCGAACCGCGCACGCAGGTTTCGTAGAGCTTGGTCAGCTCGCGGGCGACCGCGGCCGGGCGTGGGCCCAGCATCGTCGCCATGTCCTTCAGCGACTCGCGCAGGCGCGGGCCGGTTTCGAACAGCACCAGCGTGGCCTTCTCCGCCGCCAGGCCTTCCAGAAAGGCGCGGCGGGCGGCGGACTTCGGCGGGACGAAGCCGGTGAACAGCACCCGGTCGGCGGGCAGGCCGGCGACGCTCAGGGCCGCCAGCAGGCTGGACGGGCCGGGGATCGGATGCACCGGCAGGCCGGCGGCGATCACCGCCCGCGCCACCACATAGCCGGGGTCGGACACCAGCGGAGTGCCGGCGTCACTGACCAGCGCCACGACCTGCCCCGAGCCGACCGCCTCGACGGCCAGCCCGGCCGCCCGGCCGCCGGCGTGGTCATCGGCCCGCTCCAGCTTCGCCTTCAGCCCGTAGGCGTTGAGCAGCCGGGCGGTGACGCGGGTGTCCTCGGCCAGCACCAGATCGGCGACGCCCAGCACGTCCAGCGCCCTGAGGGTTATGTCGCGCAGATTGCCGATGGGCGTGGCCACCAGGTAGAGGCCCGGTGCCACGGGTCGCGGCGGCGGCTCGACGCGGGGTCGGGCAGGGGGCGGGGCGGAGGCGGTGCTCATCCCCGGAGGGTGACAGGCGCCGCCGTCCGCCTCAACCGCTCCGACGCGGGGTGCGGGCCGAGGTCCGCCGGCCCTCAGCGCACCGGCGCGCCGAACAGGGCACCGAGGTGGATGATGGCGAAGAAGGCCACGGTGCCGGACAGCAGCATGACGAAGCGCCAGGGGACCATGCGCACCCCGCGCCTCAGGTCCGGCGGCAGGGCCCCGCGCCAGCCGGCGAACAGCGCCAGGCCGAGGCTGGCGGCGAGCAGCATGAAGGTGGTGGACAGGGACATGGGCGGGCCGGTCTGTCGAGGCGGAGGCCCCATCTGGGGCCCGCGTCCGGGTCCGGCAAGGTGGTCCGGTGCGGTAGGCGACGTTAACGATTAACCCGCCCTTAACCCTGTCGGGGCGATCTGGATCGTCCGGTGCGGGCGCTGTCCACAGGAAGATCGGCAGCTACCACATCTTGCGGTTAACCCTGCGTTTACACCCTTCATCTGGCCGCATAGCGTCTGGAGTAGAGGCGGGAGACGAATCAGTGAGCGCAGCCGCGCCGTGGAGCGTGAAGGGAATAGACCCCAAGGCGCGCGAGATCGCCAAGGATCTGGCGCGGCGCTCCGGCCTGACTCTCGGCGAGTGGCTCAACACCATGATCCTCGACGAGGATGAGGACGAGGGCGTGGTGCCCCTGTCGCGCCGTCCGCACGCCGCCGACCTGTACGAGCGTCGGGGCCGGTCGCGCCGGATGGACGACGCTTATCCGGCCGAGGACGATACCTTGCAGCGCATGGCCGCCTCGGTCGAGACCATCGCCGCCCGACTCGAGGCCTCCGAGCGCCGCGCCACCATCGCCATCCAGGGTGTGGACCAGGCGGTGGCCGGGCTGGTCCGCCGCCTCGACGCTCAGGACGGGAATCTGTCGACCCACGGCCGTCGCATCGATGACATCGCCGAGGAGCTGCGCGAGGGCCACCGTCGCCTGCGCCGCTTCGAACAGGAGGTCGGCCCGCAAACTGCGGAGTCCTTCAAGCGCACCGAGACCTCGGTAGCGGGCCTTGCCTCGCGCCTGTACGATATCGAGGAACGCCAGCGCACGGGCATGAACGAGCTGCGCGGGCAGATCGAGGCGGCCCAGGGGCGGCTGGAGCTGCGCTGGACCGGTACCATGGGCGGCGAGGAGCTGGAGCGCTTGCGCGCCCGGCTCGACCAGGCTCAGGAAAAGACCGGCGACGCCCTGCGCGCGCTTGAAGCCTCCTTCGCCCGGCTGGACCAGCGGCTCAGCGCCGCCGAGACCCGCGTCGTGCCCGAGGGCGCGCGTGAGGCGGCCCGTTTCGAGAAGCTGGCGGAGACCCTGTCGCGTCAGGTCGCCGACAGCCGCGAGGAGATGCTGCGGCGTCTCGAGACGGCCCAGCATGAAAGCCGGCTCGACCGCATCGAGCGCGCCGTAGAGCAGGTCGGCGACCAGGCCCGCGCCGCCGAAGCGCGCAGCGCCGGGGCGGTCGAGGCCATGGGCCGAGAGCTCCTCAACATCGCCCGCAACCTGAACGGCCGGATGGAGCGGGTCGAGCGCGCCGGCGACGAGGGCCTCAAGACGTTGCAGGCCGAACTCGGGGCGAGGCTCGAGCGCGACAGCCGCCGTGTCGCCGAGACGCTCGAGCGTCGCCTTACCCTCGCTGATGACCGCCACGCCCTGGCCATCGAGAAGCTGGGCGGCGAGGTCAGCCGCATCTCCGAACGGTTGTCCGAGCGCATCAGCGTGTCCGAGCGGCGCTCGGCCCAGGCGCTGGACGAGATCGGCGAGCGCCTGGCCCGCACCACCGACAGGATCGAGCATCGCTACGACCGCGCCTCCGGCGAGCTGGCCGAGCGCATGCGCCTGTCCGAGGAGCGCACCGCGCGGCTGCTGGCCGACGCGAAGCGGTCGATCGAGGCCCGTGATATAGACCGGCATGCCGGCGCGCCGGTGGCACCCATGCTCCTGTCGCCCGAGTCGCTGGGGCCGCCCCCGATCCCGCCCTCGCCGGACGGCGACTGGCGCGCTGCCGCCTTCCCCGAGACCTTTGAGGGCGAGGACAGCTGGGCCGCCGGGACCAGACCCTTCCCTACCGTCACCGCCGAGGCTGCGCCCGAAGCGGCCGAGCCGGCGGAACCGGTGATGCGCCCGGTCAGCGGCTTCGGCCGGCCGGACGAGGCTCCGCCGCCTGTGTTCCTCACCCCGCCGGCGTTCGAGCCGGCGGCTGCCGAGGCGGCCTGGGCGGAGTCGGAGGCCGAGCCCCACGCGCCGGCATTCGGCGGCTTCGGTGGTGCCGAGGTCCGCGATGTGCTGGTGGCGACCGAGGCGGTTGCGCGCGATCCGCACGACGATGCCGGCGAGCCCTTCGCCGCCGAGACCGAGTTCGTAGACCCGCGCCAGATCCGCCGCGCCAGCAGCGCCCGCGAGGCGCTGGACGCCGCCCGCGCCGCCATGACTGCGGCCGACGCCAAACCGGCCCGCGCCAGCTTCGGCCTGAAGCGGGGTGGCAAGTCGCGGCTGCAGGAGCGGCTCGACAAGCAGGCCCGCAACGACGGCTCGATCGTCGGTAAGACCTTGGTGGCCTCGGTCACCGCCGTGGCCGTCACCAGCAGCATCATCTGGGGCTACAACAACCTCAGCGGCCGAGTCGGTGCTCCCGTCCCAGCGGCCGACGGCCAGGAGACCGCGCCCCTGGCCCTGGCCCTGACGCCGGCCCCTGCTGTTCCGGCCGAGGTCGAGCGCCTGTACGATGAGGCGGCCGCCGCCTTCGAGGGCGGCGACGAGGCCGCCGTGGCCGACATCACCGAGGCCGCCGAGGCCGGCAGCCTGCGCGCACAGGTGCATCTGGCCCAGCTGTACGAGACCGGCCAGGGCGGCTTGCCGGCCGATATGGCCCTCGCGCGCCAGTGGACCCGCCGCGCCGCCGAGGGCGGCGAGACCCTGGCGATGCATAATCTGGCCATGTACCTGTTCGACGGCGATGGCGGCGAGCGCGACCAGGCCGAGGCCGTTCGCTGGTTCACCCGCGCCGCCCGCGCCGGCCTGACCGACAGCCAGTACAATCTGGCCCGGATGTACGAGACCGGTGCCGAGGGCGTGCCGGCCAATGCCGCGCAGGCCTATCTCTGGTACCTGATCGCCGCGCGCAACGGCGACACCGAGGCCACGACCGCCGCCGAGCGCATCGGGCTGGGCCTGAACGAGGCCGCCCGGCGCGACGCCCGCGCCGCGGCCGACCGCTTCCAGGCCGAGCCGGTCGACGCCGTCGCCGAGGGCTGACGCCGGGCCCGCGCCCGAGGGGCGAGGGCGGTAGCGTTGCCGCCGCACCCGCGCTAGACCGGCGCCCGGGTGTCGCCGTCCGGCGCGTCGAGTTCCTCCAGCCGAAGGCGCGTCCTTTGGATATCTATCTGCCGATCGCCGAGGTTTCGGTGAACGCGCCGCTGCTGGTCCTGCTGGGAGCGGTGGTCGGCTTCGTGTCCGGCCTGTTCGGCATCGGCGGCGGCTTTCTGATGGCGCCGGTGCTGGTCTTCCTCGGCATTCCCCCGTCGGTGGCGGTGGCCAGCCAGTCCAGCCACGTCGTCGCCTCCTCGACCTCGGGCGTCATCACCTACACACTGCGCCAGGGCGTCGATTTCCGCATGGGCGGGATCATGGCCCTAGGCGGGGCGCTGGGGGCCCTCGGCGGGGTTGAGGTGTTCCGCTACCTGCGCCTGCTGGGCCAGGCTGATCTGGTGGTGGCGGTATCCTACCTGGTCTTCCTCGGGGCCATCGGAACCCTTATGCTGAAGGAGAGCCTGACCGAGATCCTCATCCGGCGGCGTGGCCGCCCCGCGTCACGCCGGGCCCGCCGCCGGCCGTTGTGGCTCTATGGCCTGCCGCTGCGCCTTCGTTTCCCGCGCTCGGGCCTGTACGTCAGCGCCCTGCCGCCGTTCGCCCTCGGGGTGTTCGCCGGGGTATTGTCGGCCATCATGGGCGTGGGCGGCGGCTTCATTCTCGTGCCGGCCATGCTCTACATCCTGCGCATGCGGGCCCAGGTGGTGGTCGGCACCAGCCTCTTCCAGATCATCATCACCACCGCCATCACCACCGTGCTACAGGCCGGGCGCAACCAGACGGTCGATGTGGTGCTGGCCACCCTGCTGCTGGTCGGCGGCGTGGTCGGGGCCCAGTACGGTGCCCGCCTGTCCCGCCGCTTCCGCGCCGAGGAGCTGCGCGCCGCCCTCGGCCTGATCGTCCTGCTCGTCGGCATCCAGATGGGCCTCGAGCTGTTCGTCCGGCCCGACGATATGTTCGCCTTCGCCCCGGGGGTGGTGCGATGATCCCGCCGGTCGTCATCCCGCCGCCGCCGGCCGAGAGCGTCGCCACCCTGTCCGAGCCGGCCGTCGCCGCCGGTCTGACCGACGCCCGCATCCATGTCGATGCCGGCTTCACCGGGGCCTCGGTCACCCTGTTCGGGGCGGTGTTCAATCCGACCGACACCCCGACTGATGTGATCGTCGTGGTACGCGGGCCGGACGGCGCCCTGCGCCTCGTGCGCAAGCACCAGGTCGCCGGCCTGTGGCTCAACAGCCGCCCGGTGCTGTTCGAGGGCGCGCCCAGCTACTACGCCACCGCCTCGACCCGGCCGCTGGCCGAGATCGCCGACTTCGGCCAGCTGCGGCGGCTGGCCATCGGCCTGGATCACCTGCGCATCGACGCTCCGGAGGAGAGCCGGATGGTGACCCGCTACGGGGTGCGCGACGTGGTGGTCAGCCGGCTGGGCGACGACTACCTCGACTGGCGCCGTGCCGTGGTCCGGCTGAAGACCGAGGCCGGTCTCTACGCCAGTGATCCGGACGGGGTGCGCTTCGTCGACCGCGGGCTGTTCCGCGCCGATCTGACCCTGCCGGCCACGGCCCCCACCGGCCGGTACAATGCCCAGGTCTGGCTGTTCCAGGAGGGGGCACCGGTGGCGGTCACCAGCCTGACCATGACGGTCGAAAAGGTCGGGCTGGAGCGCGACGTCTACACTTTCGCCATGCGCCGCCCGTGGCTTTATGGCCTGTTGAGCGTGCTGCTCGCCGCCGGTGCCGGCTGGCTCGCCTCCCGCCTGTTCCGCGCGCGGTAGGGTGTAGCGCGAGGCCCCTACGTCTCGCCGCTGCGCGGCGATCCACCTCCCCATGAAATGGGCAGGAGAAGCGCCTTTCCTCCCCACGGAGTGGGGAGGGGGACCGCGAAGCGGTGGAGGGGCGACGGCGCGCCCCCTGTCGGCCCCTCATCCCGCCGGGGCGAGGCGGACCAGCTGGCCGTCGTCCTCGTCGGTGATGACGAAGAGGGCACCGTCGGCACCGACCACCACGTCGCGCAGGCGCTGGTTCAGATCCGTCAGCAGCCGCTCCTCGCCGACCACCCGGTTGCCGTCCAGCACCAGCCGCGCCAGGTGCTTGCCGTTCAGGGCGGTGACGAACAGGTCGCCGCGCCACGCCGGCACCAGGGCCGCGTCATAGAAGGTCATGCCGCCCGGCGCGATCGACGGATCCCAGTAGTAGTCCGGCTGGACCACGCCGTCGCGGGCGGTCATGCCCTCCGAGATGGTCTGGCCGTTGTACTCGATGCCGTAGGTCACGTCGGGCCAGCCGTAGTTGGCGCCGGCCACCTCAAGGTTCAGCTCGTCGCCGCCGCGCGCGCCGTGCTCGATCGACCAGATCTGGCCGGTCGAGGGGCGCTGGGCGATGCCCTGGGCGTTTCGGTGGCCGAGGCTGAAGATCTCCGGCAGGGCCCCGGCGCGGCCGACGAAGGGATTGTCGGCCGGCACGCTGCCGTCGGCGTTGATGCGCACCGTCTTGCCGTAGTGGCTGTCCAGCGCCTGGGCCTGGGGCCGGGTGGCCCGGTCCGAGCGCTCGCCGATCGTCACATAGAGCCGGCCCCGGGCATCGAAGGTCAGGGCCGAGCCATAGTGCATGCCGTTGCCGTAGGGCGGGATCGCGCGGAAGATGACCTGCAAATTCTCGACGCGGGTCCCGTCGGCCGACAGGCGCGCGCGGGCCACGGCGGTGCCGTTGCCGCTCTCGCCGCGCGGCTCGGAATAGCTCCAGTAGATCAGCCGGTCCCGGGCGAAGGTCGGGCTGATGATGACGTCCAGCAGGCCGCCCTGACGCTGGGCGAAGACCTCCGGCAGGCCGGCCACCGGGGCGCTGACGCTGCCGTCGGTGCCGATCACCCGCAGCCGTCCGGGCCGCTCGGTAACCAGCCAGCGGCCATCAGGCAGCTGGGCCAGGCCCCAGGGATGCTCCAGCCCGCGCGCCACCACCGTGTGCGCCAGCGCCACCGGCGTGACCACCGCCGGGGCGCGGGTCTGGCCGGCGAAGGCGGGCGCCTGGGTCGGGGCGTTGGCGGGCCGGGTCTCGACCGGGGTCCCCGGCGCGGCGGGCGCGGCGGCCTCCTGGGCCGAGCAGGCGGTGGCGAGGGCGGCGAGGACGGCGGCGGCGAACCAGGCGTGGCGCATCAGGAGTCTCCCGGACCATTCAGGTGGCGTTGATCTAGCCTAGCGCGCCGGCGTCCGTCGCGCGACTTGCCGCCGCGCCCCGGCGAGGCTATAGGCCGCGTCTCTCGACGCCGGGGTCCTCGACCGACCCGGCCGGGGCTGGGTAGCTCAGCTGGTTAGAGCGGTGGATTCATAACCCACAGGTCGGCGGTTCGAGCCCGCCCCCAGCCACCATCCCCGACAGCCCTTCGGGCTTCGGGGATGACAAACAGCGCTACCCCTTGTCATCTCCGAAGGGGAGTCGCGCCTGTCGGGGATCAGTCCCCGTCCATCTTGAGCGCGGCGATGAAAGCTTCCTGCGGGATCTCGACCTTGCCGAACTGGCGCATCCGCTTCTTGCCTTCCTTCTGCTTCTCGATCTTGCCGCGCCCCGCGCGACCGCTGCGCCGCGGTCCTGTCACCCCATCGGCCCTCCGCCCGCGTTCAGGTAGAAGTACCACGCGATCAGCAGGACCAGCCGGGGCGCGGTGGCTGAGCGGGTCAGGGTGCCGAGGGTGATGGCGGCGGCGGCGGTGGCGGCACCCACGGCGGCGGCCTCCAGCAGGAGTCGCGGGTCGCCCCTCACCAATCCCTGCGCGACCGCCGGCGCGGCCATCACGAGCATCAGAAGTGTTCCCGCCAGCACGAAGGCGATCCGCCGCGCGGTCGGGGCGAGGACGGTGGTCCGGGTCAGGGCCAGCAGACCCTTCTGCTCGCTGCGGCCCGCATGGGCAGTGGTCGCAAACACCAGCACCAGCATCGCCGCCGGCCCGGCTATGGACCAGGGCGCGAAAAGGCTGACTACGGCCGCTGCGGCCATGACAAGCAGGCCTTTACGGTTCCCGGCCATCAGCCGCGCCTCGGCCATGACCAGCGCGACGCCCGGCAGCATGCCGAAGCGGGCGGGTCTGGCGCGCGGATCGGCGGGACGCGCCTGACCCGGCTCCAGAATCTTGAGCCAGCCGGCCGTTTTGCGGGCCTTGCCGGCCACATGGGGCGTGTAAACCAGCCCCGCCAGCAGGGGGATCAGGGCGGCGATCCCCAGCCAGCTGAGGCGGGCCGCGAGGTAGCCGTCGGCCATGACACCGCCCAGGACGTCCAGATGGATCGGCGCGGCGTCCGGGGGAATGCTCGCTCCGCCGATGGCCAGGAAGAAGCGTTCCTGGCTATAGGTGAGCGGGGACATGAAGCCGGGCAGGTCCGTCATGTTGCCGGCGTATCCGCCGGTCTCCCCGCCGACCAGCACGAACCCCAGCGAACCCATCCAGAAGACGAAGAACAGGACCTCGCCCAGCGGCCCGCGGGTCCGGCGGCGGGCGTCGAACAACAGGCGCAGTGCGGCGACCATGGCCAGAGGCGGGGCGGCGATGACCCACAGCGTCAGGATGATGCTGGCCGGGTCCACCTCGTTCAGCGGCAGCAGCAGCAAGGCCAGCAGACAACCCGCCGCCGTCGTCGCCGCCAGCACGATGGCCAGCACGGCAACGTCAGCCAGCCAGCGGCCATAGGCGATGGAGATGCGGCCGGCGGGGCTGACCTCTTCCACCTGCCACGGCTGGCGACGGGTCACATTGGCGCGGAGATAGATGAAGGCCACGGGCAGCAACAGGGTGGCGATGATCACCCCGAGCGTGACGCCAAGCACGGGCGAGGTCAGCCAAGGAATGCGGTTGTCCAGGGCGATCAGGGTGAAATCCGCCCCGCGCGCCGCGATCATGAACCGCGCCCCCACCGGCACCACCAGCAGCAGGATCCACAGGCCCGTGCTGCGGCCGTAGCGGGCCAGCGAGGTGGTCATGGACGATCGGACGACGGCCAGGCTCATGCGGAGACCCCGGCGGCGGGGGCAGCAACGGGCGTCAGCGCGCCGCCCTCGACCCTCAGCACGACCATGCCGTCGCTTATGGGGTCGGTCAGGTGGGAGGTCATGATGACCACGGCGCTCTGCGCTGCACGGCTGATCAGGGCACCGACCCGCTCGCGCGATTCCGCGTCAAGTTCAGCCGTGGGTTCGTCCAGCGCCAGCAGTCCGGGGGATCCCAGCAGGGCCTGGGCGAACACCAGCCGCCGCCGCATGCCGCCCGAAAAGGTCGAGATCCGGCCGTTGGCGTCGGCACCCAGGCCAACGGCCTCCAGCAGAAGGCGGAACTGGGCGTCGGCTTCGCGGGTATTCAGGCCCTTCAGGGCCGCCATGTGCAGTCCGAACTCGCGGGCGGTCAGGTCTTCCGGCAGGTCTACCGCCTGCGGAGCGTAGCCCAGTCCGCGCCGCAGCCGGGACTGCGCGCCCGGCAGCGCCTTGCCCTCCCAGAACAGGGTGCCGCCGCTGGGCTTCTCGGCTGTGGCGCAGAGGCGCAGCAAGGTTGATTTGCCCGCGCCGCTGGGCCCGGTCAGCAGGGTCAGGCCCTGCTGAAAGGTGTGGCTCACGTCCTCCAGCACCGGCTTGCGGCCGTACCGGCGCGAGACTTTTTCAAGCCGAAGGGACGAGGATGCATCGCTCATGGCGGGACCAGACGTCTACGGGATCCCCCTGATCCCGCTGGTACTGTAGGTGCTGCTCCGCCGCCGGTACCAGTTAATTCCGGGTCATGACCTTCCGGCAAGGTCCGGCAGGTTTCGCCGCCTGCGGCTCAATCCCCGTCCATCTTGAGGGCGGCGATGAAGGCTTCCTGCGGGATCTCGACCTTGCCGAACTGGCGCATCCGCTTCTTGCCTTCCTTCTGCTTCTCGAGCAGCTTCTTCTTGCGGGTGGCGTCGCCGCCGTAGCACTTGGCGGTGACGTCCTTGCGCAGGGCGCGGACGGTTTCGCGGGCGATGATCTTGCCGCCGATGGCGGCCTGGATCG
>Ga0209985_10000058_pt1 | contig 118609 bp, 105 predicted proteins | sample NOAtaG_FD_187305 | JGI IMG/M metagenome (GOLD analysis project Ga0209985, IMG submission 187305) | Freshwater lake microbial communities from Lake Erie, under a cyanobacterial bloom - NOAA_Erie_Diel6S_1000h metaG (SPAdes) (version 2) | ecosystem: Environmental > Aquatic > Freshwater > Lake ... | reverse complement strand
AAGGACAAGGACAAGGACAAGGACAAGGACAAGGACAAGGACAAGGACAAGGACAAGGACAAGGACAAGGACAAGGACAAGGACAAGGACAAGGACAAGGACAAGGACAAGGACAAGGAAACTACGATTGCCGATGGCCGTCAAAGGTCATACCAACGCGAAAAAGCCCAGCCTCGATGACTCGAAAAACTGGGCTTTTCATGGTGGGGATGAGTGGACTCGAACCACCGACCTCACGCTTATCAGGCGTGTGCTCTAACCACCTGAGCTACATCCCCATATTGGAAGACCCTTTATAAGGAGTCTCATACAGAGTGTCAACATTTTTCCCGTGCTTGCGGGGGGAGAATTTCGACAAAAAAAACGCAGCTAGGGCAGCTGCGCTCTTCTTGCAAAACGAGATGTCAGTGGTTGAAGGAAGGTGCTTCTACACCAACGTCACCGCCGAGTTCGTCGCCACCCAGCTTGGACTTCAGACCCCAATCCGAAGCGCCGTAACGCTTCAGCTTGCGCTGGAGAGTACGGATACCGATACCCAGAGCACGCGCGGTGTGAGTCCGGTTGAAATTCTTCTGCCGCAGAGTCTCGAGGATCACAATGCGCTCGATCTCGCGCAGTTTGGTTCCGGGAGGGAAGGTGACAGAAGAGGTGTCGAAATTGAGTACTGCGTCGTTTGTGTTATCAGGTGTCATCATAGCTGATTTCCTCCGATTTGGCTATTATCCCGTTCCTTACGTCCTGTGTGATCTTTGGGGTCGCCATCGCTCCCACAGAAAAATAAGTAATCGCTTAACCTGCTTTCTTTACGGCTTTGCATTCTGGCGCTTCAGACTTGCCATGTCTGAAAAACTTTCTCAAGTCTCATTACGTTTGGCTCACTCATTTTTTCAGTGGAGCCTTGACGTCTTCAGAATTGCCTTAGCTGCGACAAATTAGCAGTTTGTGAGCCAATGTCAACATTTTTAGTGATGATTTTTAGGCTTCCACGCAAAAATTTTTGTGCGCCACGAAACACAGGCCGAGGCCATCGCGAATTAATCAATAAAACTGAGTTCTTGCCTGATATTTCGCCAGTTCCAACACCCGTCAAACCCCGCCGGAAAAAGCCTCTAACGCTGACATTTCCGACAAAAATAACTTGCTCGACCACCAATTTTGGCTAGCTGGACTGGACTCGCGCAACGCAAGCAAGCTTCGTCATCACGGCCGTAGACCTGAAGAGCCAGCTCGAAATAACCTGGCTCCCCATCCACATGTTTGTAATCGCGAAAGCTGGTTCCCCCCGCCTGGATTGCTTCACTCAAGACTTCGCGAACAGCCTGAGCCAGTGCCTCCCATTCTGCCATCTTCAAAGAACTCGCTTTCCGGGTCGGCCGCACGGCAGCACGGAACAAAGACTCGTTCGCATAGATGTTGCCGACACCAACGACGTTGTGGGCGTCCATCAAAAAATTCTTGATGGCCACCGTCCTTCGCTGGCTTCGCTTCGCGAGATGAAGAGCCAGGTCGCCCGTTTCTAGGGGTTCTGGTCCCAGGTTCCGGATCAGGGGATGGCCTGCCAGCTCTTCACCTGAGCACGTTAGAATACATCCAAAACGTCTGGGATCGACGAAGTGAAGGTAGCGTGCCTCGTCGGCTCCACCGATCGTAAAGCTTGCATGTGTGTGTTTCCAAGGGGAATCGGCTTGGGTGCTCAGTAGGATATTGCCGCTCATGCCAAGATGAAAGATGCCGTGGCCTCTCTCGGTCGAAAGAATCAGGTACTTTGAGCGACGATGCACGCTTCGTATGGGCACTCCGACGAGGCGCTCCTGAAAATCCTGGATCGGAATGGGCCACCTCAGGTCGGAGCGAAAGAAGAGCGCTTGTTCGAAACTACGCCCCTCCAGTACATGACGTACGGCTCGTGTGAGACATTCTACCTCAGGCAACTCGGGCATCGCAGCCTCCTTCGTTTCACGAGGCCGCAGGATAGTGGCTCGCCGCTCAGAAGACAAGACGTCGCCACACGGGCAATAAAAAGCCGCATCCCCGAAGGAGACGCCGCAAGTGGTAGCTTATCCTCCCGAGGAGGAAGGTCCTAAGTGAATCTCTTCGATGGGTCAACCGTTCCTTCAAACCATTAGATTGCAATTCCGCAGTTTGGAACCCCTTCAGGAGGCAACAGCTGCCGCTTTCCTCGCAGGTTTCCGCGTACCAGCTTGCAGCTGACGTTTCATCCGCTCCAGTTGCTTTGGACTAAGATAGCCCGCTTGGGTGAGCTGTTCGAGCAGACCCCAGGCGAACTGAGCTTGACCCTCTCCTTGATCACCCCCGAACAAGGATTTGAGTTGCTCACGCACCAATTGTTTCTGCTCGCGTGATGCTTTGGCTCCTGCATCCTCAGCCGCAGCTTCCTCTCGAGATCGATCCTGCAGCGCGAGGTGCCGCGACAGCTGTGCTTCCATCAGTTTGAGCAGTTGAGCAGGAGCGGGAAGCTCGCCCTGGCGTGCCAGTTTGATGGCCCAGGTCGCTGAAAAAAGATCGGCATGTTTGCGAGCTAAAGCCTGGCACTCCGGAGACATGCGCGTCAGCCTTCGATACCAACCGACGGTTCGCATATTAACGCCGACCCGGTCTGCGATCGCTTGATCGTCTTCCCCTAGCCGCGAAGCAGCTTGATAGGCTGAGGCAAGATCGAGATAAAAAACGTCCTCACGTAGGTTGGCGGCGATGGTGTGGTACAGTTCGTCACGTGCCGAGGCAAACGGCAGAATCATACATTCGATCGTTTTCCAACCCAGTGTCTTCGCCGCCAGTATCCGCCTGTGACCGTTCTTACAAACAAAGGCAGGTTCGCTCCCCTCGTCCTTGAGGCAGATGGTCGGAAATTGAATGAGACCTTCGCGCTCCATGGAAGCCGCTAGAATCCTCAAACTGTCTTCGTGATAGGATTCCCGGATATTTTCATGCAAGCGAATGCTTTCCAGTGGAACCTTTTGGATGGTCTTACCATGCTTTGCAATCTGCTCCATCAGCTGTCGGTAGGCTGCCTGAGTCAGCCCCTTGCTAGAGCTTGGCTCCGAAGGATTGAGCGCGGCCGCGGATGCTCCGGCACGATTGTCGCGCGCTGTGGTGACTTCACGAGCTGCTCCCTTGACCATCTTTTCTAGATTCTTCTTTGCTGATTCACGCATCGATGCCATTGATCGGAAACCCTTACATGAAAAAGAAGTCAGCTAGCCTATCTACCGCCGTTTCCCGTCTTCAGAGGAGATCGATCTCTTTGATGCCTTCATCGATCTGCCACGCTTCCGGAGCTGTCTCGTGCTCGTCTTGCTTTTCTTTAAGCACCCCGAGCAAACCAAGATCGGGACGTGGGGTCTTCTTACCTGCATCAACAGCTTTGAGCAAAGCTTTCGTCAGTTTCTTGTAGTCATCTTTCAGAGCACGAGCACTCGCCAGCGAAACGGCTGGACAGCTGTGCAGACACCCGGTAGCAACGGCATTGGAAATACGGATAACGGGACGTAGCAACTGCACACGTGCCTGCTTCAGATGTTTGCTGATAAAGCGAATATAGGACTCATGAGCAGGAATCTTCTTCACACAACTCAGTATCACTCCAAGACACTTGAGCTCCGGGTTCTCTTCATCGTGAATTTCTTCACATTCCGCGACGAGGTCGAGGAAACCATCGTAGCTATCTGGCTCCGGGAAACTTGGGATTACATACCAATTCGATGCTGCCAGCGCAGCTTGAAGGAGCACACTCACCTGGGGCTTGGTGTCGATCAGCACAAAATCAAAATCCTGACTGACCCCTTTCAGGAGATGCTTAAAGAGTTTGAGTCCCCGAGCGGATCGTCCGAACTCGGTCTGTGCCCCTTTGAGCTCCTTAGTCGAGGCAATTCCCCAGATGTTCGCGTAGGGACTTTCAACCATCACCTGATCGTAGGTCATTTTCCGACTCAAAGCATACCAAAGAGTCTCCTGACGGCGATCGAAGCGCTCCCGGAGACCCAAAGCTTTGGTGGCGTTGCCCTGGTCGTCAGCATCGACCACCAGGACTCGCTTGCCCAGTTCGACACCTAGTAGGTAAGCGATATTGGTGACAGACGTGGTTTTACCGACACCACCTTTGATATTGGCGAATGTGATGACCTGCGCTTCGGACTGTCGCATGATATGCTCCCTCGATCGAGAACCCTAGCCCGCAACCCGACACTCTGCCCCTCCGGAGAGGAGGGTCTTGACAGATGCACGATGCGTTCAGAATGGAAAGTATCTGCTTTCACGGTACAGATTTTCAGAGAGGCGAACAAGCGCAAGTTCGATCTCATCCCTGTACATGATGTACAGGGATGGACGAAAGTCTAGAATTTCCGTTGGAAAAAACTTGTATTTTGTCAATCGAACCAACTGATAGAAGTTCAGAATGTCCGAAGCTCCTACATATTCCGACGGTACTGTCCGCCGACCTCATAGAGCGCTTGGGAAATTTGACCAAGACTGGATACCTTAGCCACTTCCATCAGGCAGGTGAAAATATTTTCGCCCTGCAGAGCCGCATCTTTCAGACGCAACAAGGCCTCCTCACGGACATGCTGGTAGCGTTTGTTGAATGCTCGGCACGAATCGATTGCGAACTCTTTTTCCTCTTCTGTCGATCGAATCACCTCCTGAGGAATAACGGTCGGCGAGCCATCCTTGCCAAGGAAGGTGTTCACACCGATGATGGGCAAAGAACCGTCGTGTTTAAGCGACTCGTAGTAAAGAGATTCATCCTGAATCTTGGAACGCTGGTACATGCGTTCCATAGCCCCGAGGACTCCGCCCCGCTCGGAAATCGCGCGGAACTCATGCATGACGGCTTCTTCGACAAGATCGGTCAGTTCTTCGATGATAAACGAACCCTGAAGCGTATTCTCATTCTTCGCCAGCCCCAACTCCTTGTTGATGATCAATTGAATGGCCATGGCTCGCCGCACCGACTCTTCCGTAGGGGTGGTAATCGCCTCATCATAAGCATTGGTATGCAAAGAATTGCAGTTGTCATAAATCGCATAAAGAGCCTGAAGGGTCGTCCGAATATCGTTGAAGGCGATTTCCTGTGCATGCAAACTGCGGCCTGACGTTTGAATATGATATTTCAACTTCTGCGAACGCTCGTTGCCGCCATACTTATGCTTGATGGCCTTCGCCCATATACGCCTTGCCACTCGACCGATGACGGCATACTCGGGATCGGTACCATTTGAAAAGAAGAATGATAAATTGGGTGCAAAGTCATCGATATGCATACCGCGCGCCAGGTAGGATTCAACATACGTGAATCCATTGGCCAGCGTAAAGGCTAACTGGGTAATGGGGTTAGCTCCGGCTTCAGCGATATGATAGCCAGAGATCGAGACGGAATAGAAGTTACGCACCTGCCGATCGATAAAATATTGCTGAATATCGCCCATCATCCGCAGTGCAAATTCTGTCGAAAAAATGCAAGTATTTTGGGCCTGATCTTCTTTTAAGATGTCGGCCTGCACCGTGCCTCGCACTTGATTCAAGGTATAGGCCTTGATTTTCTCATACACGGGTGCGTCCAGAACCTGATCACCCGAGACACCCAGCAGCATTAATCCTAGACCATCGTTGCCCTCTGGCAAGCTTCCGAGATAATGAGGCCTTGGCAATTCGTAGCGACGGTAGATCGCTTCGATTTTCCGTTCCACCTCATCGATCAGACCCTGCTGGCGAATGTAGAGTTCACACTGCTGATCGATGGCCGCATTCAGAAAGAATGCCAACAGAATGGGGGCTGGGCCATTAATGGTCATGGAGACAGAGGTGCTGGGATGCGAAAGATTGAAGCCTGAATAAAGCTTCTTGGCATCATCGACTGTAGCAATACTGACCCCAGAATTACCGATCTTGCCGTAGATATCGGGGCGATAGTCTGGATCTTCCCCGTAGAGTGTCACAGAATCGAAAGCGGTCGAAAGACGCTTGGCAGGCATACCATGCGATACATAATGAAAACGCTTATTGGTTCGCTCAGGTCCCCCTTCACCTGCAAACATACGCGCAGGATCCTCACCCTCGCGCTTGAGGGGAAAGACACCAGCCGTGTATGGGAACTCTCCAGGCACGTTCTCCACCAGGAGCCAACGCAGAATGTCACCCCAATCTTTCATGCTCGGCAAGGCGACCTTAGGCACCTGAAGATGCGAGAGTGATTCTGTAAAGAGAGCCTGTTCAATGATTTTGTCCCGTACTTTGTACTGATACTGAGCTTGGCGATAGCGTTCCACCGTCTGGGGCCATTGGAGGAGGACCTCACGGCAGGTATGATCCAACTGGGATTCGAGCTGCTGATAGGCGCGCAGGAGGGTCTGGGTTGTTGCATCATCGTGAGTAGCCGCCTCGAGCTGAGTTGTAAAATGGGGAGCCTCGAGAATCTTACTTCGAGCGTCGTGGCCCTGCTGCCGCAGACTTTGAACCGCTCCTGCGATCTGATAAAGCTGCCGCGCGACCGCACACTGTCTTTGCACAAAAACTTTGTAGCTCTCGTGATGCTCGGCTAGCTCTGCGAGGTAACGCACACGCTCGGGAGGCAGCAGATACCGCACATCTGTACCACCACCCGCTCCGTTTCCGAGAACCTCGAAGGAGCTCTTGGTCTTACGATTGAGAGTCGCCATCAGACGATCGTACAGCCGATTCATCCCTGGATCGTTAAACTGGGAGGCTATCGTCCCCAGAACAGGCAGCTCGTCATCAGCACCCACCCAAAGATTCTGATTGCGACGGTACTGCTTGCGCACATCCCGGAGGGCATCCAACGAACCGCGCTTGTCAAACTTATTGATAGCGATCACATCCGCGAAGTCGAGCATGTCGATCTTTTCGAGCTGGGTCGCCGCACCATATTCCGATGTCATCACGTAGAGGGACACATCTGAGTGCTCGACGATTTCCGTATCGGACTGTCCGATACCCGAGGTTTCGACAATCACCAGGTCAAACTGAGCCGCTTTGCATATGTCAATAGAGTCCTGTACGTGTTTACTTAGAGCCAAATTGGACTGCCTTGTCGCCAGAGAACGCATATAGACGCGCGGGTGATGAATCGCATTCATCCGAATCCGATCTCCCAGCAAAGCTCCGCCTGTCTTACGCTTGGAAGGATCCACGGAGATAATCGCGACATGTTTATCCTGGTGACACCGCAGAAAGCGTCGCACGACCTCGTCCACCAGCGAGGATTTTCCTGCGCCTCCTGTCCCTGTGATCCCCAAGACGGGAATCGGCCGAGCAGCGAGCTGCTGGGTTCTCAAAAGTTCTTTCAGGCGTTCGCGCTGCTCCGGGACATTCTCGGCAATCGTGATCGCCCGAGCAAGAGCCTGCGGATCACGACTGTGTATGCCTGGGAGCAAAGATCCGAGTTCGGAACCCTCGGTTAGAAAATCACAGCGCTCGAGCAGATCATTGATCATTCCTTGCAGACCAAGGGCCCGCCCATCGTCGGGCGAGTAGATGCGGGCAATCCCATAGGCATGCAATTCCTCGATTTCACTTGGCAGGATCGTGCCACCTCCGCCTCCAAAGACTTGGATAGCCGCCCCACGCTCTTTGAGGAGATCATGGATGTATTTGAAGAACTCGAGATGTCCGCCTTGATAGGACGTGATCGCTATCCCCTGCGCGTCTTCCTGGATGGCACACTCGACAATTTCCGCCGCCGAGCGGTTATGCCCGAGATGAATCACTTCAGCCCCCGAAGCCTGCAAAATCCGCCGCATGATATTGATGGCGGCATCATGTCCATCGAACAACGAGGCCGCCGTAACGATCCGAATCTGATGCCGGGGTTTATACACAGAGACCGGGGACTGAGACATAGACCTCTCTCCTTGCATGATTTACTGCCCGTTCCCCCACTGCTTACACGATTTCAGGACGCGGGTCACGAGCCAACCCTTATAGCACGTCATTATGAAAGCATCATCCTGAGCCTCCGCTCGCTATCCAGCTTGAGCGTTCGGATGGTTTCGTTGTTCGGACTCAATCTCAAGCGCAGTGCATTCAAGACTGACGTCCACACAAAGCGATTGCAACGCGCAACGAAAAAGGTAGCTTGGTATTCTACGGTTGGAACTTAGTGTACAATGGCAGCAATTCCATCTTTCGAATTGGAGGCTAAGAATGGCAAAGTCGAAAAAGAGCGCAACGCCTAAAGTCAGTGCCAAGACCAAGGGTAGAGCCAGCAAAACAGCAGTCAAAGCCAAGGTCAGCAAAAGCACCGGCAAGTCTGCAACACCCACTCTAAAGGCCGCTCGTCCTTCGGTCAACACCGGCACTGTTGTCGAATACAAGCTCTTCGTTGAGGACTCAGTCAGAAATCTAGAAGATCAGGTCAACTATCATATTCGCAAGGGATGGGCTCCAGTTGGTGGGGTGGTGGTGCAGGGCGCAGGCAACTATATGCAGACCATGGTTCGCACCCAATCCTAAGCGTCCTCGTCTGGTTGCTTTCCTTTCATTCCGCTCGGGCGCTCTATGAGCAAGTCCGAGGCGGCCTTTGAAAGCAACCGTCCCATTCGACGGCGACTCGCTCCCGCTTCCCTCCCTCCGGCACTTCGTAAAAGAACCCAAGAAAGTCCGCACGAGGGCCTCCGGTTTTTCATCGTGGAAGATCGAACTGTCGATGCGACTTTAGGGAGTCTATGGCTGTTCGCATGACCCTTTGCCCCACTACGCCACGCGGCTGCAACTTTTTTTGACATGCTGGCACCTAAAGCAAATGTCCAACATCATTTGTGTTTTTTCAAACTCCAGAACCTGCTGACTCAGCAAAAATCTCTGCATATTTTTACTAGAAATTAATCATCATGAAAAAATTTTACAAGCTTCTTGGAGCCCACATCCACAAAGCAAGCCATTTTGTTTGTATATCATGTTTTCTAAGATCCCGATTGAAAAGATGTTTTTTTACAACAATCCGATGCCAATTTTTATGAATGAGCAAGACCCCTCAGACGTCAATCTCTGACGACCTTTCCCGGAGATCTTCTAAAGTATTGGATAAGATGAGGAGGTCGCCGTAGATTCAGCAGCAGACCTTGTTGTGATCTTCATGTCTGCCGACTCTCGCTAAATATCAGCGAACATTGGGAATCTGAAAAAGGTAACCCAGGCTCGGTAAGGCAAAAACGGATAGGATCTAAGATTTGAGCGTACAAGACAGACGGTTTATTCCGTAACTTTATTACGATACCCTGCTAGCTCACCGTACCTCTACGGCCTCTGGAAAACATCACAAGTCCCCGTTTTCCTGTGCCAACTCGCCAAGTAGGTACAAGCCCCACGTCTCTTCGATAGCCCCTTCCGCCAGCCAAATGGCTCGTTTGGCTTGCCCCGTCCGAAAGGACGGGTGCCCGTCCTTCCTCGCACAGCGAAAACGGACTTCTGCTTCTGTCAGACGAAAGTGCTGCGGAAGTAATCGATGGTTTTGCGGAGACCTTCTTCGAGAGGCACTTTTGGACTGTAGGCAAGATGCTGTTCCGCCAGACTCAAATCAGGCCGACGAACTTTGGGATCGTCCACCGGTAAAGGCTGCCGAATGATCCGCGAGCGACTTCCCGTCATGCGAATGACTTTTTCGGCCAGTTCGAGCACCGTGAATTCACCGGAATTTCCGATATTGATTGGCCCTGTGACTTCGTCGTGATGGGTCAGGGCGATGATACCGTCTAGGAGATCGTCGACATAACAGAAAGACCGCGTTTGCGAGCCGTCACCATAAACGGTGATATCTCGATTTTGTAACGCTTGTACGATGAAATTCGACACCACGCGACCATCATCCGCCGCCATGCGAGGTCCGTAAGTGTTAAAGATTCGGACGATCCTGACGTCAACAGCGTGCACGCGACGGTAGTCGAAGCAGAGTGTTTCAGCAGCGCGCTTGCCTTCGTCATAGCAGCTGCGTGGCCCGATCGTATTCACATTGCCCCAGTAGCTCTCGGGTTGAGGGTGCTCCTTGGGATCGCCGTAGACCTCTGAGGTACTCGCATGACTGTATCGCGCCCCGATTCGCTTCGCCAAACCAAGCAGATTCATCGTCCCAAGCACCGAGGTTTTCATCGTCTTGATGGGATTACTTTGGTAATGGACGGGACTTGCTGGACAGGCGAAATTCATGATCAAATCGACTTCGGCGAGATAGGGCTCGACGATATCATGACGCACGAGCTCGAACTGAGGATGGTCGACCAGATGTCGAACGTTGTCCTTGTTCCCGGTATGAAAGTTATCGAGACAGATGACCTCCCATCCCATGCCAAGATATCTATCGCAGAGATGGCTACCGAGAAAGCCTGCTCCACCAGCGATCAGGACACGTTTTCTTCGGGCTCGAGTCATCTCATTCCTCCTTTATTCAGGATGCAGGACCGGGCCATAGTATGTTAGCCTACCCGCACGTGCAAACGATTTGTAGACGCTCCCGGAGGATTGAATGAATATTCACGAGTACCAGGCCAAGCAGCTTTTCCGCCAGAATGGGGTTCCTGTGCCCGATGGCTTTCTCGCCCATACGCCGACCGAAGCAGAGTTCGCCATGCGCAGGCTCGGGACGGAAGTTGCAGTCGTCAAGGCCCAGGTCCATGCCGGCGGACGCGGCAAAGCAGGCGGAGTGAAGCTTGCGAAGAGTCCTGAAGAAGCCCGCAATATCGCCGAGCAAATGATCGGCATGACTCTCGTCACACATCAGACCGGACCTGAAGGCAAGAAGGTACATAAGGTTTACGTCGAAGCGGGAAGCAAGATAGCCAAGGAATACTACCTCGCTCTCGTCCTCGATCGAGAGACGGCTGGCGTGAGCATCATGTTCTCCACCGAAGGCGGAATGGACATCGAAGAGGTGGCTGCCAAAACACCGGAAAAAATTGTGACTGTCCACGTGGATCCAACAGTCGGCTTGCAGGGTTTTCAGACGCGTCGGCTCTGCTATGGCCTCAATTTGCCAGCAGCTGAACACAAAGAACTGACCCATATCGTCAAGCATGCCTACAAGATGTTCGTGAAATACGATTACTCCATGCTTGAAATCAATCCACTGGTCGTCACGACCGACGGTAAAATGTTTGCTCTCGATGGCAAGATGAACTTCGATGACAACGCTCTCTACCGACAGAAAGACATCGAAGTCATGCGCGATTTTCAAGAAGAAGACGAGCGAGACATTCAAGCGTCAAAATATGGCCTCAGCTACATCGGCCTCGATGGGACGATCGGCTGTCTGGTGAATGGCGCAGGTCTGGCCATGGCGACCTTGGATATCATCAATTTCTACGGAGCTAAGCCCGCTAACTTTCTAGACGTTGGCGGCGGCGCAAGCCAAGAAACCGTGACCAATGCCTTCAAGATCCTGTTTGCGGACAAGCATGTCAAAGGCATCTTCGTCAATATCTTTGGTGGCATCATGAAATGCGACATCATCGCTAACGGCATCGTCGCCGCAGCGAAAGAGTTGGGGCTACGCGTCCCCATGGTCGTTCGCCTCGAAGGCACCAACGTCGAGCAGGGAAAAGACGTTTTGAAAAACTCGGGCCTCAATCTTTACGCCACCAGTGACATGGCGGACGGGGCTAAAAAAATCGTTGAATTGGCTAAGTAAGCACCTCGGTAGCGAGCAAGGAGTATACGACTGTGGCTATTCTTGTAAATACTAACACCCGCGTCATCACTCAGGGTATCACCGGGAAATCCGGTGAGTTTCATACCAAGCTTTCCCATGAGTACGCGCCTCGCTTCGTCGGCGGCGTGACTCCAGGCAAAGGCGGCACCAAGGGCATTCTCGATCTACCGATCTTCGATACGGTCGCGGATGCAAAAGCTAAAACGAAGTGCAACGCGTCCATGATTTTTGTTCCACCTCCCTTTGCGGCAGACGCGATTCTGGAAGCAATCGACTCGGAAATCGAGCTTATCATTTGCATCACCGAAGGTATTCCGGTCCTCGATATGGTCCCAGTTAAAAAAGCCCTCGAGCGCTCGAAAAAATCGCGGCTGATCGGTCCAAACTGCCCTGGCGTCATCACCCCGGGACAATGCAAAATCGGCATTATGCCGGGACACATTCACAAAGTCGGTAAGGCGGGCATCGTCTCCAAATCGGGAACCTTGACCTACGAAGCAGTGGGTCAGACAACAACCGCTGGTATCGGCCAGAGCAGTTGCGTAGGTATCGGTGGCGACCCAATCATCGGCACCAATTACATCGATGTGCTGACGATGTTTGAAGCGGATCCCCAGACGGAAGGCATCATCTTGATCGGGGAAATTGGTGGCGATGCCGAGATCAAAGCTGCGCGTTTCATCCGCGAAAACATCAAGAAACCTGTGGCAGCCTTCATCGCTGGGCAGACCGCACCTGCAGGCAAGCGCATGGGTCACGCTGGTGCTATCGTATCGGGCGGTCATGGAACTGCAGCCGAAAAAATGGCCGCTCTGGAAGAAGCTGGCGTTGTCGTGGCCCGCAGTCCGGCGGACCTTGCTTCGTCGCTCAAGATCGCTATGGAACGCAAAAAACGCTAAGGGAATCTGATGCTTGGACTTCGTCATTTCCGTCGCACGGCCGTCGATCTCTTCCAAGGGGACATCACAAGTTTTGTGTGTGATGGGATGGTTCGCGTGGCACCTGAAAATCTTGCGGAAGGTGATTGTGTCGACGACTCGATCCTCCGCATCGGCGGTCCTCGCATCAGGGAAGAGTGTCGCCGCATCGGCCTTTGCCCTACCGGCCATGCTGTCATCACGACAGCCGGGGACCTCCCGGCCAAGCATGTGATCCATACAGTACCTCCGGTATGGCAAGGAGCCCAAATCAACGAGGCAGCACATCTCCGTTCTGCCCACCAACACTGTCTGCAAATCGCTCGCGAATATGGTCTCGGTCACGTGGCTTTGCCCTCAATCGGCACCGGTGCCTATGGATACCCCTTGGCAGCCGCTGCGGAGCTCGCGCTGTCGACCGTCCGAGACAGTCTGACAGCTGCTGCGCCTGGAACCTGGCGCCGTATCACTTTTGTGCTCTCCAATGGTGAAACCTATCAGGCTTATCAACGGGCCCTCTTCTCCTTTTTCCCGGAACTCGAAGAGGATCGGCCGTGAAACTTCGCGACTATTCTTACTATCGCACGGGTGGTCGATGCCGAGCCCTTTATGAGCCTCGATCGATTGAAGATTTGGCCCGGATCGTTACGGCTTTGAACGCGACTCAACAGGCTTACTTCGTCCTCGGTGGAGGCACCAATTCGCTCGTACTCGACGAGGATTGGCCGGGAGCCGTTATCGTATTCACCCGGATGCGGGCGATCGAGATCGATGGCACACGGCTGATCTGTGAAGCGGGCGCCGATAACTCCGATATCGCTCGAGCAGCACGCGACGCGGGACTGGAAGGTTTAGCCTGGATGTATCGCCTTCCAGGACAAATCGGGGGAACCGTGCGCATGAACGCTCGCTGTTACGGCGGAGAGATCAGCCAGGTGGCCAGTGAAGTTGCGGCCGTCCTCCCCGACGGAAAGATGCAGCACTATCTCGCTTCAGATGGCATCTTCAAGGGCTACAAAGATACTGTTTTTATGGATAATAAAGCAGTTGTCGCCCGCGTCGTCCTGCAACTGAGACCCGGTGATCGGACTCAGATCGAAGAGCAGATGCAATTCTGTGAGACGGATCGAGTGAATAAAGGACAGTTTTTGTTCCCGACCTGCGGCTGTGTCTTTAAGAATGATTACTCGGTCGGCATTCCGAGTGGGATGCTGCTCGACAGAGCCGGCGCCCACCAACTCAGCCTCGAGCAGGTTGCGATCAATCCGAAGCACGCAAACTTTGTTTACAACAAAGGAGCGACAAGTCGGGACATTCTCGAGATGACACTCCAAATGCGAGAACTTGTCTACCGGGAGTTCGGTGTCTGGCTTGAATATGAGATGGAAATTCTAGGGAAACTGCCCCCAGATCTCGCCCTGCGCGTTGCCGAGCAACGACCGGCCCAGCCCAGAGAAGACCGACTCGCGGCTCTCCGCGCCACTTTTCAGCGGCGCACACCCAACGTCTGAGGGCAAACCAAGAACTCGCAACGGTTTCCAACAGTTTCACCCCTTGGGCGTCTGCAAGAGCGCAAGGCGTTAGCCCTACCTGCGGGCCGTCGTGTGGATACCGAAATCCGAGCGTCTCGGACCCACCTGGGACAAGAGGTCAGCAAAGAATACTCGTCCCACGTATTCGCAAGGAGATTCAATCACATCATGAAATATTTAGAAAAAGACCTTATGATGAGCACGAGACCCACTCGCGCGGAGCTTCAAGATGTCAAAACCTCAAGAGAGAGCCACAGACAGCAGCGTTGACAAGATTCCGATGTCCCAAACGACTGTCATACGGGATCTCTACGAGTTTTATACCGGTTTCGAAGCCGCTGTTCACCGCCGGCACCGACTTTACGGTAAGATCTGGAGTTGGCGTCCCGTTCTGAAGCGGAGTTACATGCTACTTGGAGCCGAAGCCAACCAGTTCGTACTCGTTCAGAATCCCAAGCTCTTCTCCGCAAAGAAAGCTTGGGAGGAGTTTATTGGCGTTCTCTTTCGAGGTGGCTTACTGAATCGTGACGGACCCGATCATCGCAAGTTCCGTCGCTTGCTCACTCCCGCCTTTCGTCAAGAAGCCCTGGATTCCTACCTCGAGTTAGCTGAACCCATCATGAACCAGAGCATTGCTTCCTGGCCCAGAGAGTGTCCAGACATCTACGGACGCGTGAAGGAACTCACCCTTCAGATAGCCTTGCGCGTGTTTTTTGGGATTACCCTCGAAAAAGAATTGAAAACATACAATCAGCTGATCACAGAGGTCGTCGCTGGTTCGATTGCAGTCGTCAAGACTCCCATCATCGGCGTCACCTACCATAAGGCCCTTCGAGCCCGTGAGCAGCTGATTCGCCTGCTACAGCCTGTAGTCAAACAGCGCCGGCAGACTCCGACCAAGGATATGATTGGTCAATTGTGTCAGGTTATAGACGAGGAAGGTCATACCCTAAGCGACGATGAGATCATCGATCAGATGATTTTCGTGATGATGGCGGCTCACGATACGACAGCTTCGACTTTAGCCAGCACGTTCTACGAGCTCGCCAAGAATCCTCAGTACCAGAAGCTACTGGAGACTCACAGCGTCGAACTTGATGCCAAGAAGACCATCATTCAAGACCTTCCCGAGCAACTGGATCTGCACCAACTTGTCATCAAAGAAACACTGCGACTCCACACACCGCTCAAAGTAATCCTTCGTGTGTCAAACGAAGGATTCCAGTTCGGGGGTTATGAGTTTCCAGCAAACCAGCCGATCAACGTGTGTCCAGCCTTCTGCCATTATATGCCTGAGTACTGGACCGATCCCTATCGATTCGATCCAGCTCGTTTCGGCCCTGAGCGTGCGGAGCACAAAAAAAGCCCTTATGCTTTCATTCCGTTTGGAGGCGGTCTTCATCTTTGCTTGGGCCAGTTTTTTGCCGAAAAATTCTTGACCGTTATCCTCCACAAAGTGATCCTTCGCCATCGGTGGCAGATTCCGGCCATCGAAACGCGCAAATTTCAGCAGGTGCCGATCAACGTACCGAAGGGGGTGCTGCCTGTGGTGTTTGAACCGAGGCTCGGTTAGAAAAAACTTAAAGGAGCACCTCTGCGGGTGACTCCCAGACAGGTTCTACCCAAATTGTCGGAGCCGTTCGAAGGGATAAATTCCCGTTCGATGTCCGTCAGTGAAGGAGATCGTGAGGGCATAACGGCCAACAGATTCCACACGAATCGGTCGGATGCTCTCAGGGATTGAATCAGGGTTGAGTTTCATCTCTTTCGTGACTTCATCCACGCAGTGGGCGCAGCGACACTGGCGACGCAACTCGACGACATCGAAAAGGCTTTTGCGACCATCGGTCCAGACGATCGCTAGCGTCCGCTCATCCTGTTGCCAAATGCGTTTGACACGTGATTGATCGGCCATCTTACTTCCACTCCAAGAGGAAATATCCAAGGGCTCCGTCTGTTCTCTGCTGGAGAGCTGCCTGAGCGAGCAAGCGATCTGCTATCTGCAGATACGTCTGTGCAACCTGTGAAGAGGGATGGCCCATGAGAACAGGCCGCCCTGCATCACCCCCCTCAGCCACCCGAGGATCGATAGGAATCTCAGCCAGAAGCTGTGCTCCGCATTCTTGAGCCAGACGAGCCCCCCCACCTGCTTTAAAGATGTGATGCTGCTTGTCGCAGCTATCGCAGATGAAGTAACTCATGTTCTCGACGACACCCAGGATGGGTACATTTAAGGTTTGGAACATGTTCATCGCTTTGCGCACATCGATCAAGGAAATCTCCTGGGGAGTCGTCACCAAGACCGCGCCACTCAAAGGCACCATCTGAGCCAGCGTCAGCTGGATATCACCCGTTCCAGGCGGCAGATCGATGATCAGATAGTCCAGCTCACCCCAGGCGACCTGCGTGAGGAACTGCCTCAGAACTTGAGCCGCCATCGGACCTCTCATCAGTTGCGCCTGCCCGGTGGAGCTGAACATGGCGACCGAGATCAGTTTGAGACCCTGATAGGTGGAAGGCTCGAGAAGATCACCCTCCTGAAATCGAGGCCGTTCCGCATTCGTCATGTGCTGCTGGGAAGGCCCGTGCACGTCGGCATCGACCAAGCCCACCTTCTTGCCCATTTGCTGGAGAGCCAAGGCTAGGTTGAGAGAGACTGTCGACTTTCCGACCCCTCCCTTCCCAGAGCCAACGGCGATAATGTGCCGCACAGCCTCCAAGGCGCCTGTTTTTTGAGGTCCAGCGGCGGCGCCCGGTGAAGACTGAGGTGCCCGTGGTGTCGGCTCTGCAGCCCGAGCGGCTGGCTCAGAAGGCGTGAGCTCAGCTTTTTTTGCGCCAAGGGCTTCCTGGACGCGTTTGAAAAAACTCACAGGTCGTCCCTTTCTTAGTCTTCCATATCTTCAAGGTAGTGCTGAGCTTGAATAGCAGCTTGGCACCCCATACCGGCTGCTGTAATCGCCTGCCGGAAGTAGGGATCCGAGATATCGCCAGCCGCAAAGACACCAGGCGTCCGCGTCTTGGTGTGCTCGGTGACTCGGATGTAGCCCTGCTCATCCGTATCGACGAAATCTTTGAACACGCCCGAGTTCGGGGTGTGACCGATGGCATAAAAAAGCCCATCGAGCTTCAGCTCTTCGGTGGCTCCGGTTTCCGTATTTTGCAGCACAACCCCAACGAGACCCGTGGCGTCTGACAGCAACTTGGTCGCGGTGTAGGGCACCCGGAATGTAATCTTTTCATTTTGCTGGGCTCGCTTCAGCATGATCGGTGAAGCTTTGAAGACATCCCGCCGATGAATCAGAATCACTTCAGAGCAAAGCTTAGATAGGTAACTCGCTTCCTCCATAGCCGAGTCACCGCCGCCGATGACGGCAACTCGTTTGTTGCGGTAGAAAAAGCCGTCACAGGTCGCACAGGTTGAAACACCTCGCCCCATGAGCTGGGCTTCATCTGGCAACTTCAGAGTCTTCGCCGTGGCACCTGTGGAAATGATCACCGCTTTGGCGTGGATCTCCTCACCATCGGCCCACAGCTTCTTGATACGGCCAGAAAAATCAACTTTGGTGATCGTATCGTAAATGATCTGAGTCCCAAAACGCTCGGCCTGTGCTGTCATCTCCTGCATCAGCTTTGGCCCCATGATGCCGTGCTCGAATCCAGGAAAGTTCTCAACCTCTGTCGTGGTTGTCAATTGACCGCCGTGCAGGAGGCCTGCATAGATGACTGGACTAAGGTTGGCACGCGCGTTATAGATAGCGGCCGTCAAACCGGCCGGACCGGTCCCGACGATGACGACATTGTGTACTTTCTGCACCATGAAGGTTTCCTTTTTAGACTGAACTTACCTACCGGGCGAAGATAGCAGCCCGTGCCCTCACTGTCACGCTTCGTGGAGCAAGGATTGGCTCAACAAAGGCAAACTGACATCGTAACGGTATGAAGTCCCTGAATGATTGTCGTCAAACTCGAAAGCCTGATGGGGCACGTGGTACTGAGCGAGTTTCCGCTGAAACTGCCGGGCCCCGAATTGCAGGTGATACTGATCGCGATTGCCACAGTCGAGATAGAGATATTTAAGCTGGCGCAGTGCGTCTGCCTTGTGATCGATGCGCACCAGAGGATCGTGAGCTAGCCATTGGCCCCAGACCTCTTCATCCATGGCGCCTGTCAGCGGGTCGATGGGCAGCCGAAAGCCATGAGGCTGCTCGAGATCGGGACTGTAGCTAGCTGCCATCCCCATCAGCATCATCGTGTGCACCTGTTTGCCGTCCAGCTTCGGTAGCTTTCGCGTCGCTGCGAGATAAGCTTGAACGTTGCCGCTGTAGCGGGCTAAAGCATAGCAAAAATCGACCAAGTCCCGACGATACAAAAGGTCAAACCCCAGATCTCCTGAATGGCAGGCCACCGCCGCAAAGGTCCCCGGATAGTCCATCGCCAGACGCAGAGCGCCAAATCCCCCCGAGGAACGACCCAATACGGCTCGTGCCAGGGGGCCGGAAAGAACCGGATAGTGGGCCTCAATATGGGGGATCAATTCGTGCACGAGGTGATCACCTTGCGGTCCCAAAAAAGACGAATTGATATACTGGCTCCCACCGAAGCTCGTATAGAGGTCTGGGCAGACGACGATACAGGGCTTCAAAGCTCCGCTACTCATGAGCCGCTGCAGACGATCCGGCAGACTCTCGCGAAACGGTTCCCACTGCATCTGCAAACGCCCTGCATTGGTCCAAGGCGCCAGACAGTAGAGGACGGGAAACCGCCGCCCGGGATCGTGGGCCTCCGCGGGGAGAAACACAGTGATGGGGCGGATCGGATCTTCACCGGCAGGATTGCCAGCCAGGAGCGGACTGTGCACCCATTCCGTAACGACACGGTACATACTGGCAGAAGTCGACACGCGGCTTAACAATGCAAATTCCTCCTGATTTGGCTATCATGGGCGGGTGTAAAAAACCTACAACCCGCAGATTGAGTCTGCTATGAGGTTTTAAGGTATGGACTTCGGCTTTGCAGCAAATGTCGTCAACATGATGATAGCGCTCATCATTTCCCTCACTTTTCACGAAGCTGCGCACGCTCTTGTGGCTCGTCTGCATGGCGATCGAACCGCCCAGTACGAAGGGCGCCTCACTCTGAATCCGGTTCCGCACATCGATCCGGTGGGAACACTCATCTTTCCCATGGTAGGGGCGATGCTCGGTGGCTTTATCTTTGGTTGGGCGAAACCCGTGCCCGTGGATTCTCGCCATTTCAAGAACCAAAAAAGAGGTAATATCCTCGTCGCTTTTGCTGGCCCAGCTGCCAATCTCCTTTTGAGTATCGTCTCTCTCGCCATCTTTTACGCGATCGGACCGGTCGAAGAGGGTTCCATTTGGGTTGCCTTCAGTCGCCTCGCTCAGGCCATGATCACCTTGAACGCAATCCTGGCAATCTTCAATCTGATTCCCCTCTACCCCCTCGATGGCGGCGCGATCATCTACGAACTGCTGTCTTACGACCTTCGTCGAAAGTATGAGGAGTATGTGATTCCTTATGGGGGCTTTGTCCTGCTGGCTCTCATGCTGCTAGGAGGTTTGGCTTGGGTCAGCGCTGTTGCTGGAGTCTGGGTGGGTATTGCCCAAGTCGTCGTTCGCCCGTTCTTCTAGAAAGGTCCCAAGATGCCCGTCGAAGATTGAAAAACGGGACTGACCCTAAAGCTTGTCCGAACTGACTGGATCGACTCTCTGCCAAGCGTCACCACAATTCGGGCGAGCAGGCCTTCTTCGATAGCCACGCGGCTTCCGATTGAGCTCCCACTGGTCTAACCTTCGGATTCTGATATACTTTGCATTTATGATCCCAAAAGGCGATGACCTGGATCGCGACTTGTGCTTTTATGAGCCTCCGTTTTGAGGAGGATACGCCATGGAAATCTGGGTTGATTCGGATGCCTGCCCCCGCGCTATCAAAGAGATCGCACTCAAGGCTGCTCAACGCCTCAAGCTGACTATCACCTTCGTGGCGAATCAATCGCAGCAACTTCCTCGGGCTGATTCAGTGCGCTTCGTCCAAGTAGACAAAGGTCAGGATGTAGCTGATTCCTACATCGTCGCCCACGCCCAACTCGGGGATCTCGTCATCACACAGGATATTCCCTTAGCTGCCGAACTAGTTGCCAAAAACATTCATGCCATCAATCCGCGCGGCGAACTTTATACGCCTGCAAACGTTCGCGAACGCCTGAATATGCGCGATTTCATGGATGGTATGCGGGGTGCAGGACTGGTGACAGGGGGGCCCCCACCATTCAATGAAAAAGACAAGCAGCTCTTCGCCAACAGTCTTGATCGCCTTTTGACCAAACTCAACCGGAGCTGAAGCCCTCAAGCCAGCGGTGTAAGCTGGAAGGAGCAGGCATAGACCGCATCGTGCTGTCCTTGGGTTGGAAGATGATCACTATGCTCTCGAATCAGCTCTCCCATCTTCTTGGCGAAAGCAGGGTAGTCTTCCCGACGAATCGTAAGAAAAGTCGCATAAAAAAATCGTTGTTCCAAGGGCAGAGTCTCCAGCGCCCGTGCCGCATGGCTCAGCAAATCGCGATGGAGCTGTCGCACGGCTGGCCCCTCCCCTGGCGCATAGAGATAACCATAGGGGGCCGAGAGTTCACCACAGCTATCTTCCGTGAGCCAACCCAGACGAATCAAATCGTCGAAGGTACGAGCCAGCTGGGCCTTGGACACATCGAGAAAGGTCTCAAGCTTCGTGACGCGACGTTTCAAGATTCCCAGTCGAACCTGGAGCACCAAAAGAGAGTGCAGGCAGGTCCATGATTCCTCGCCCGCGAGGAATTCACGGTAGATAAAATCTTTGCGCAGGGCCTGAGCAGATTGCAGCGCCAGGTGTTTTTCTTCATCCTGACGCATCGACTCGGCTTGAACCAAAAGCAAGAAATAGTCGCGCTCTAAACGATTGATCCCAAGCCGCAGGGCAATATCCTCGGCCCGCTGAAGCGAAAGATTCTGAAGTCCCTTCAAAATTCCCGAAAGAGTCGAGACCGACATCCCGAGATCGCGGGCGTAGGCGCGTAAGGAATACCCAGGATTCTTGAGTATCCTTTGATGCATCATCATTGTCAGGATCTCGCAGACTGACGCGCACGCATAGAGGTTCGGTCGTTCCCGTGTCGATCGACGCCGTTCGGTGAAGATGAGTTTTTGATCGTTGAAATAGCGCATACACCACAAGACTTTGATTCCAACCTAACTCTGGGGCGCTCAGGCGCTGAACTTATTGCAGAGCTTAGGGAGGCGGGGGACAAGCTGCATGATCACGCATGAATGACATTGCGGTTTCGCCCCAGGATCCTCGAAACCTGAGGCTTCTCACGCCAAGGCATGGATCCCAGCCTAACTCTGGGGCGCTCAGGCGCAAAACTTGTTGCAGAGCTTTGAGAGTCGGGGGACAAGCGCATGAATGACATTGCAGTTTCGCCCCAGGATCCTCGAAACCGAAGCCTTCTTGCACAAAAGAAGGCAGGCTCAAGGCAGGCTCACGCAGGAATCGCTCCGCCAAGATCCGACCTTTGCCGCTCCGAGCTTTCACTTCACCCGAGAATTTGGCAGAAAGGGAACGGTCTCGAGCAACTTCTGCCTCGAGGCCGTAAGGAGGTTACCCGTGAAAGTCCTGGGCATTAATCACATTGGCATTGCGGCAAAAGATCCTGTCAAAGCTCGTTGGTTCTTCACTGAGATTTTGGGACTACCTTTCATTGGCGAGGAGCTGGTCCGTGAGCAGAAGACCAACACCTACATGTTTCAGTCTGGGGCAGGTCTCCAAGCACCGTCGGCGCGCCTTGAGATCCTAGCGAATCAGGATGGTGAGGATGGTCCGATCAAAAAATTTATCGACACCAAGGGCGGCGGGATCCATCATATGGCTCTCCATGTGGACGATCTCGATAACGCCCTGCGTGAGCTGAAAGCGCAAAACATCGAATTGATCGATCATGAGCCACGTGACGGAGCACACCAGACCCGTATCGCCTTTATTCACCCACGCGCCACCGGAGGTATCCTGATTGAGCTCGTCCAAGCCAAAGGTTTCCCTTCCAGCTCATGACATCTGGAGTCTCATTGCAGTCGCCTATCCCTTTGGATTGGCGACTCGGGCACCTGGTACCTGGGGCAGTCTCCCCGGGCTGGGGGTCGGTGCGATCTTCTACAGCATCGCTGAAGTTACGGAGCAGAGACTAGACGTGTCCCATGGTCTCACGGCTGGGATCTTGATCCTGTTCCTTACCGGCCTAGCTTGGTATGCTATTCATCGGACGGAAGAACGCTGGCAAACCCATGACGATGGTCGCATTGTGATCGATGAGGTCTTGGGACAAGCTATCGCCATCAGTTTTCTTGGTCCGAGCACGCTTATCCTGATCGCTTCCTTTCTGCTCTTTCGGCTCTTGGATATTTGGAAACCAGGGCCGATCGGTTGGGCTGATGAAAAATTACCGGGCGCCTGGGGTACCCTCTTCGATGACGTTCTCGCTGGTTTTGCCGTCGTTCCCCTTGTGTTCCTGCTATCCAGGCTCCTGCAAATGAAATTATAATGGTTCTGACGATTTCATCAGTGGGGTCCTTCATGCTGTTTCGCTCTTTTGCACTCGTACTCGGCCTTGGTGTACTCAACGTCAGCGTCACCCAAGCAAAATCGGAACTTATGCCACAAGATGGGGGCGAGGAATCGATCCTGATCCAGCGTCTGAGCGATGGCAAGGTTCTCTACGAGAGCGGCTCGGATAAAGCGCTCATACCCGCATCGGTGACCAAAATCGTCACAAGCGCAGCACTCTTGCACTATTTTTCCCCAGCCCACACCTTCAAAACTCGCTTTTATGCAGGAGGCCCTCGAAACGGAGATACAATACAGGGTCCTTTGATCGTCAAGGGCGACGGCGATCCTCTTCTGATCAGCGAGAAACTCTGGCAACTCGCGGCAGATTTGAAGCACATGGGCATCCGCGAATTCACGGGCGATCTGATTATCGACAACAGTCTTTTCGATGCAGAAAAACGAGATGAATCCCGAATCGATAGCGCTCAGGCCTCACAAAATGCCTACGATGCCCCCGTGAGCGCCTTTGGAGTCAACTTCAACACACTGCCGATAGCCATCGCTCCCTCCCGACAAAGCGGTAAACCTGCTCTGGTGAGCGTCGATCCCTACGATGTCCCCGATATCGAAATCGTCAATCGCACCGTAACCGGCGCGGGACAAAAAAATTCCATTCAAGCTGTACGACAAGGACAAGGACGGGATTCTACCCTCATTGTCAGCGGCACCATCGGCGTCCAAGCTCCTGTGGCCAAGCTCTACCGAGCCATGGGCGATCCGGTCCTGGAGGGAGCCTCTATCCTCCGGGCCTTTCTTCGCGAGGCTGGTATCACCGTTAAAGGTCGCACCCGTGAGGCTGTCATGCCCAGCGGCTCGACCCCGCTTTACACACTCGAGAGCTATGATCTCGGGTTTATCGTCCGGGGTCTCAACCATTACTCCAATAACTACATCGCCGATGTCCTGGTAAAACGGCTGGGAGCGGCCTTCCCACGCAGCGGTGCAGCTGATGGATCAGGATCGGGAACCCTCGAAAATGGAGTCGCAGCGATCGAGCGTTTTCTACGAGACGAAATCGGTATCAAAGATCGTTTCGCCATCCTCAACGGCTCAGGACTCGACAGTCGCAATCGGCTCAGCGCAGCCCAGATGGTCAAAATCCTGGTCTACATGCAGAGTCGCATGGATGTGTACCCCGAATTCCTTGCGAGCTTTCCGGCATCGGGCTGGAGCGGGACCTTGGAAAAACGATTTAAAGGTCGTGACCAAAATCTGCTCCATGGATTGGTTCGTGCCAAAACGGGAACTCTGTCCCAGCCTGTCTCCGTCTCAAGCCTAGCCGGATACCTCGGCCATCCCAAACAGGGTCCCCTGGCCTTTGCCATCATCAACAACGGCCGCTCCACCGGTGGCCAGACCTCTGTGGCGGAGTTTCGCCAGCGACAGGATCGTGCCCTTTTGAAAATTCTCGAAGAACTCTGAACATGAAAGCTCCTAGGACTCTGCCGCGAAGTCTGCTAACACAAGGGGGTCGTTTCCCGCCCTGAAGAAAGGAATAACGCTGTGAACCGCCAGCATCTCGACGCCATCACCGCTATCGTGGGCGCCAGCCGCCTCTCGACCAAACCTGACGATCTCGTCGTTTATGGCAAAGATTGGACCAAGGCCGATCCCAAACCAGCCGCCGTGGTCTTCCCGAAGACCACCGACGAGGTCTCCAAGCTGCTGCGTTACTGCCACCAACACGCTATCAAAGTGGTGCCAAGCGGTGGCCGAACTGGACTGGCGGGAGCTGCCAATGCCCTTCACGACGAACTGGTCATCTCTCTGGAGAAAATGACCACAATCCACAAAATTGACACGATCAACATGAGCATCACAGCCGATGCCGGTGCGATCGTCGAGACTCTGCAGAAGGCAGCCAAAGACGCAGGCCTCTTTTACCCAGTCGATCTCGCGGCTAAAGGGAGTTGTCAGCTGGGTGGCAATATCGCCACCAACGCCGGCGGCCTCAAGCTGATTCGATATGGTGGAACCCGAGAGCAAGTCTTGGGCCTTGAAGTCGTACTGGCTGATGGCACCATTCTCGATCTCAACTACGATCTACGAAAAAACAATATTGGCTACGATCTGAAGCATCTGTTTATCGGTTCAGAGGGCACTCTCGGGATCATCACTAAGGCAACCATGAAGCTTGTGCCCCTACCGAAAGAACTTCGCCTCACCTGCATGGCGACCCGCTCTTTCGAAAGCGTCACGAAGTTGCTCGGCCTCGTCAATCTCCGTGGCATTCATCCGACAGCCCTCGAATTTTTTACCCATGAGTGCCTTGAACTTGTCCTTCGTCACTCGAAACAGCGGAAAAATCCCTTCCAGAATCCCTATAAGATCTACATGCTACTCGAATTCGAAAAGCAGCCAGAGGGAGCACCCGACCCACTCGAGCCATTCTTGGAGGAGGCCTTCGAGAGCGGACTGATCGAAGATGCCGTCATCGCCTCGAACTCTGCAGAGTTTCACAATATCTGGGGTCTGCGCGAAAATATCAGTGAATCGGTGGCACAGGAAGGTCATGTCCGCAAAAACGACATTTCCCTGCCAATCAGCAGCCTGCCCCCCTTTATCAAAGAGATGGAAAACGTGCTGTCCGAAGTCAAAGGGATCCAAATGTTCCTCTTCGGGCATATCGGTGATGGCAATCTGCATCTCAATTATTCCGGCCGTTTCACCCAGCCCTATGATGAATTTCGGACACTGACTCGGGACACCGAAAAAGAGGTCTTCAAATTGGTTCAAAGGTATAGAGGCTCGATCAGCGCTGAGCATGGAATCGGGCTCTTGAAGAAGGCAGATCTCGCTTTCTGCTGTCCGAGCGAGGCCATCGATCTTATGAGACGCATCAAGCAAGTCTTTGACCCGCATCAGATTCTGAACCCCGGAAAGATCTTTGATTGATTCAAAAAAGGCCTGCAAGGGCCTTTTTTTCTGCGTACAGGGTCCTTTTTCTTGATGGCTGAGAAACCGAGGAATCGAATGGGTGCAGCGAGAGCAGATCGTTTCTTCGAGATTTGAGATGTGCGCAGACGCCTGCCTACCTTAAGCCGTCGAAGCCAAAACTCTATCAGCACCCATCGACTCCTGCCGGGCAATGGCTTTCCGAGGATTGAAGCGCAGCAGCTGTTCTAGCATCTTTCGTCCTCGTGAACTGTCGAGGCTTGTTTTGTAAATCATATAGCAAGCGATATCCCCCGCCTGATTCTGGACTATGGCAAGCACCTTCGATTTGGCTATTTCTTTGGCTTCTTCCACGGAGGACTTGTCTTCCCCTGTCGAATTGCTTGGAGTGGCCTCGTGTAACTTGGCACCAGTTGTTTCGGTCTTAGCGAGATGAATTTGTAAGCCTTTTTCTATTGCTGTAGCCACTTTTTTTACCAGGACTTCGGCTCGCTTGAGAACCTTGGACTCCTTGCATGCGATGCACTCTCCAAGTGCCTGCTTGGCATCCGGCAGCTGATTGGCGCGTAGGTGCCCAAGAGCTAGGTTAAAATAGACGGTTCCCTTGATATCACTACGCTCGACAGGAACCGCTTCCAGCGTCTTTCGATATTGTTCGATACTTTCATTGGCCATCCCACAGCGCGCCATGGCCACAGCTTGATTATTCATGTAGGAAACAACATTCTCCATGGCGCGGAGTTGGCTCATGATTTTACGCGCCATGCTGATATCGCCGGAGTTGATGGCTACCTTAGCAGCTGCTTCCTGGGCCCGCTCACTATCGGGATCCATATCCTTAACCTGCTCGAGCAGCTCCCTGGCTTTGTCGTGAGCACCCAGATCAGAGTGAATCTCAGCAATTTGACATAAACGCTCCAGGTTCATCGGCGCCAAACTCTGGGCTTTCTGAAAACACTTAAGGGCTGTTTCGAACTCGCGAAGGGCAATCATAGTCTTACCCAAAAGATTCAGAATGAAAATCGATTCCCCTGCATGCTTGATGCCTTCAATGCCGAAGTCCCGGGCCTTTTCATAATCACCGAAGGCGTAGGCAAACTCGGCTTCGATCACTTCTTTGGCGCCCATGCTTATAGAACCATCACCAACAAAGCGCTCTTTAATCTTTTTAGCTTCTTCGAAGTTGCGATCAGCCAATAGCTGACGCATCTTGCGCTCCATCGATCCCTGCTCAGTCGGTTGCCGATCCTGTTGGATGGTCCAAATGATGCCTTGAATGAACTCTTTCCGCTGGAGCGGCTTGTTGATGATGTGAGCCACGCCCATTTCTCGGACGAAGGGAATTTCTTCTTTCTGAATCAGCGAGGTGTGAAGGACAAAGGGAGAACTCCGTGCACCCTCTTCCTGGGCCTTTTGGAGAAAGAGAGGACCCGTCAATTTCGGAATGCGCCATTCCTGCAGTACGAGGTCAGGATTATGATTCGCTTTGATGTACTCGAGAGCTGCCTCACCATCCTCGAATATTTGGATGTTCTCTACACCCAATTCTTGCAGGGCTGCCTTCACTTCGTTTTGAACGGCTGTATCACTATCGATTGCTATAACAGTCTTCAAACCGAGGATATTGAGGCTAGGTGTCTCCACGCTCTGCAAATCGACGGTTTCCAAATAGGTGGTCGCTAGGGTTTGGACCTGAGACTCAAGACTCGGCTCGAGCTTTTTGATCTGAGAAAGGATTGCCTTAGCCTCCTCGATCTTACCTGTTTTCGCCAATGGTGGGACCAGATTCAGGTGCTGCTGGAGATCACCAGGCATCAGCTTGAGCAGCTGTTTCTCGAGAGTTAGTAGATCCTGAAAGTGACCACCCTGAATGAGGTGCTGGCGAAGGTAGGAACCAGCAAGACTGCTCGACTTCCAAGCGCAGTTTTCATAGCGGACGAAGAGATCCTTCAGATCGTTGGTGAGTGAATCTTTGGTAAAGGGCTTGCGGTGATAGGATAAGAGTCCTTTTTCAAAGGCAAGCGGCAGGAGATCCTGCTCTGTCTCTTCCACTAATCCGGTCACCCGCAACTGCCTGAGCTCGGGATGATTACACATCAAATCCAAGACCTGCATGAGATTCTCAGGTTGGTCCGCAAACATCGGGCAAACCAGCCATCCCACAGGCTCGACCTCCAACACACCGAGGGCGTCCTTGAGGTTCTGAACACCGTTGACGTCGGCAAACCCCTGCCCACGGATGACCTCCGTGAGAAGTGTCCGCGAGGCACCCGAGGTGTCCACCACCAGGACTTTAGCTGTTCGATCTCGGAGGAAAGTATCCATTTTTGTCCTTTTTTCCCCTTCCTCACTCCCCATCTTGGAGAGATATCGGCAAATCCATCCGAATACTTAGTTCAGGTCACTTTTCACTCGCGACAAGCTCCGGCCTTTGAACTAAGATGAGAAACTCAGCTGTCCTGTTGTATCATGCCAAGGTGCGCATCCATGCCTTTTCGAACGATTATGGTCACCCTTCTCAAATTAGCTTTCGCCGTCGCTCTTATCCTTTGGCTGATCGAATCAGGGCAACTTGATTTTCTTCAAATGCGCAAATTCATTGATGAAAAAGAACTTTTGCTGGCTACAATCGCCTACTTTGTCCTCGGACCGATCGCACTCGGCACCTTGCGTTGGAAAACCCTGCTTCAAGGCGCTGGGTATCGCATCGCCTGGAAGCGTGCGATCCAACTCCAGATGACAGGTTTTTTCTTCAATACTGTCATGCCTGGGGCCGTGGGCGGCGACATTATAAAGATCGCTTATGTCATTCGAGACAATCGGGATCGACCCAAAACCCAGGCTATGATGACGGTCTTACTGGATCGTATCGTCGGACTTTCAGGGCTGTTCCTGGTGGGTTGGACGATGATCATGATCAACTACCAGCAGATCGTTGTTCTGCCTAAACTTTGGCCCATCATCACCATGATGAGTCTCATCACTCTGGGCTTTGTATTTTTTTTCACGGCAGCACTCTACCATTATCAGGGGCAGGATCCGTTTTCTCGGCTCTTTCGGCTCAGAATCCCTGGGTTTTCTTTGATTGAAAAACTTTACAATGCACTCAGAATCTATCGCTACGCTCGACCAGCCATACTGAAGAGTATAGGTTTCTCACTCGCCATCCAGGTGGGGAGTTTGATGCTCTTTTACTTCATTTGCTTGAAGATTCTTCCAGCAGCACCTCATTTCGGTCCCATAGCAGCGATTTTTCCGGTCGGTATGCTGACGACCGCCATTCCCATCACCCCCGGTGGCCTCGGCGTCGGACACGTTGCCTTCGATAGTCTTTTTAACATGATTCGTTTGGACCAAGGAGCGACGGTCTTCAATTTGTTCGTACTCTCCCAGTTATTCTTGAATCTTCTGGGCGTGATTCCTTACCTGAGTCTCAGGCGTCATAAGCAGGAGCTAAACGAAGCTACCTTTATCGAAAAAACATCAGCAATGACAGTGCTTTAGTAAGAATTTCGGATCTAATGAGGTCAAGTTTGGAGCTATGGCGACGATAACTCAGCTGATCGGCTGAGGGTCTCCCATGAGCTTGGAACGCTTTCTCATTCTGGACGACAATACCGGTAATACGCTCTTTTTTGAGATGGTGCTCAAAGACCTCGGCATTTCTAAAATTTTCACGTCCCCGACAGGTGACGATGCACTGATCCAGGCCGACAAGCACCATATTCAATTCTTCATTGTTGCCTGGGAACTCAAGGGGATGCCAGGGACGATCTTCATTCAAAAAGCGCGATCCAAGCGCAAGCGCCGGTTCGTCCCGTGCATCATTTACTCGAAGCGTATGTCAGGTGAAGATGTTACGTTAACGAAAGACCTTGGCTTCAAAGATATTTTGGGAATGCCCTTCGATCGTCAGGTTGTCAAAGAGATGATCACCTCGATCATCGAATACGAAAGCCATCTTCATCCAAAAGAAATCCAGCTTCGCAAAATCGAGATGTACTATCTCGAGGGGCAGCCCATGGAGGCCTTCAAACTTTTCAACGATGATCTCTTCACACCCGGCCCTTACCAAACGCGCGCTCTGCTGGCCGCAGCCGAAGTCATGATGTCACTCTCGAAGTATGATAAGGCGGAAAAATGCCTGACGGACGCCCTTCGGAACGCGCCTGATCATAATCGTGCTTTGCAGCTCAAAGCGAAGCTTTTATCGCGGAAGGGGCTCCACGAAGAGGCGATCACTATACTCGAAAAACTCGTCACCAACTCGCCGAAAAACCTCTCCAACAAGATCAACCTGGGTTCCGCTTACATCGAAGCTGATCGACATGACGACGCCAAACGCGTCTTCAAGGACGTCATGGATGAGGATCCTGACAATCAGGAATGTAAAGATCAAATGGCAACAGTAGCCTTCAAGGAAGGCAATTTTACCCTTGCCGAGCAACTGATCGCCGAAACAGAAAACGGCAACGAACTGGCCCGAGCCTTTAACAACCTCGCGATCTCACAGGTGGCCAAGGGTCAGTTCGATCAAGGGATCGTCACCTACTCGAATGCTATGAAAATGCTCGCTGATAAGGCCCGCCTCTACCTTCTGCAGTACAATCTTGGCTTGGCATACAGGAAAAAAGGGGCGCTCGACAAGAGCCTGCGCGAATTAAGTCGAAGCTACGTAGCCGAGCCAAACTTTGAGAAGGCCTACGTAGCCATCGCCAGAGTGGTTCAGGAGCTCAAGGCCCAAGGTATCAGGCCTGAACCTGATTTGATCAAGCAGATCAAGCTCATCCGTTCGTCACATAAAAAATCTGCCTGACGCCCACCCCGCCTTGCGGCATAATGCGGCCGAATGATCGGCACTCTGGAGGGCTTATGCCTTTTCTTCAGCTTCCATCGGCTCATCTTTATTATGAAATTCAAGGTGAGCAGGGTCCATGGATCACACTTGTCAACGGTCATACTCGCAGCAGCCGAGACTTCCGCTTGCTAGGCAAATCACTGGCCAGCGCAGGTTTTCGTTGCTTGACGCTCGATAATCGGGGATCAGGCCAAACACAATCGGATAAGCCTTTTTCGGTCGAGGATATGGTCCAAGATATCGCGGCTCTCTGGGACGCCCAGCACATCGATCAAACTTTTCTGCTGGGTATTTCGATGGGCGGAATGCTCAGCCAGATCCTTGCGGCCCGCTATCCAGCCATGATCCGTGCTCTTATTCTAGTCTCCACCGGCGCTAGCACTCAGGATCTCAGCAGTGATGCGATCAGACCGTGGGGAGCGACTGAAGCCGACATTGTCACTCGACTCCTAAGATATTTCACTCCAGACTTTTACGCACGGAACAAGTTATTGGTCCAAGCGATGGCCAAACAGATACTCCACTCGATTCAAGAGGAAGCTTTCGAGACAAGGGCTCAAGAGCAAAGACAAGCTATCCAGAATCTCGATAATCGAGACTCCCTCAGTCTCATTACGGCACCTGTATTGATTCTCCATGGTGCAGAAGACGCAATCATACCGCCTCGCGCCGCAAAGGATTTAGCTGCTGCGATTCCACAGGCTGAGCTTGTTCTGCTGCCAGGTGTAGGGCATTTGCTTTTGGCTGAGGACAGTAAGGGACTAGGCGAGAGAGTTTTGAACTTCACCAGACGATGGGTCAGCTGAAGAGAGGAAGGCTGTATCTTGAGCGGTCCACAGTTGGTATGAAGCTGGCTCCTCGTCATTCCCCTCCCATCCAGGTTGGGAAACTTGAGCGTTTTAGCCCATCGAGGCAATCATTTGAACTTCACTGGCTGGTAGACCGAGTTCGCGCGCGACCTGCTCAGGACTAAGACCCTTTGACAGCAAAAAGCGGGCATCACTGTATTTTTTGTCTTCAATCTCGTCCAGGACTTCCTGGTAGGGGATGCGCTTGTCAAAGAAACGTGCGAGTTTTTCAGCGCGTGCCATCGACTTCTGAAGTATTTGCCGCTCCTCCTGGCTTTTTTGGATCAGCGCACTGAGCCGTGTTCGGTGTCGCGTCATCAGTTTTAGGGGTTCTTCCATGTGTCGCTGTGCCTCAGCAAGCACCGTGGCGACCTCCTGGCTCACAATCGAACCGCTGTTTTTAAGCTCGATCTCGGCATCGGTGGCCATCGCCGCTACTCGTTCATAAAGTTGCTTCATATCAGCATGCTTCTGCTCGAGCTCCTCTTTTACGGAATCGCGCATTTCTTTGAGTAGTCGTTGCTCTTGATCCATCTCCCGTATCACATGCAGAATATCCGGCGCTTGCCGTCGCCGCAGCGCGATGAAGACCAATCCGATCAAGATGAGGTCGATCGCAATCAGCATGACCAGCAGGAGATTGCTCATGATTTGCCTCCTGTTAGAAGGGGTTAGCTTAGCCCTCTTGCAGAAAAGCTTTCAGAACCTGTTCGTCGATTTCGTCCATATTCACTGTGCGAGCCAGAATGATGCGTTTTTTCCCGCGTTTTCCAATCTCTTCCGTCGAGACGACTTTGGCGAGGATTTTGAAGTTACCTGGGGTATCAATGCGACTGTAATCAACGAAGCGCTGCTTGCGTTCCCAGTAGTCTGGAATATTGATGTGAATCTTGAGGAGCTGCCCCTCCGCATAGGTCTCAGTGGCACGAAACTGAATGCCGTAAGGGCTGATGTGAACCGTCTGACCTTCTTCCTGGCTGAGGTCACTGGTCAGGCCATATCTCGCCACAGCCAGTGACAGCCGCCGGTTGGACCGAGGATACTTCTTCACAAGATCCTCGTTGAACACCGCAATGCTAATCTCGTCCATCTCCTGACTCATCCATACACCTCCCTGAGATCGTGGGCCACAGGAGACCACCTTACTTGGCAGCTTTCTGCTTCTTCAAAGATTGATCGATCTTTTCCAATTTGTCTTTTAGCGCCTGACCAGTAAAAGGCTTGACGATGTAATTGCTCACGCCAGCCTTGACGGCCTCGATGATGTTTTCCTTCTCAGCCTCCGCTGTAACCATCAGAAAGGGCAAATGCTTGAATTTTGCATCGCCTCGAACAGTCTTGAGAAACTCTAAGCCGGTCATGTTCGGCATGTTCCAGTCAGACACGATAAGTTCGAAGTCACCGTGCTCCTGCAGCATCTTGTAGGCCTGCTCGCCATCTTCTGCTTCTGTAAAGTTGTTGAAGCCATTCTGCTTCAGCAGGGTCTTCACAATACGCCGCATAGTGGGAAAATCATCAACCACGAGTATCTTGAGATCAGGCTTCAGAATTGTCATATAGACTCCTAAACGAATCAGTCTGATAAGATGGGTTTCAGCTTCGTGCGCAGTTTCTCAACCGCCTGCGTATGCAGCTGGCTCACCCGAGATTCCGTCACCTCGAGAATCTTGCCTATCTCTTTGAGGTTCAGGTCCTCGTAGTAGTAGAGGGAAAGCACCAGCTTCTGCTTTTCCGGTAACTCTTCAATATGCTTGACCAACAACTCTCTGACGCCTTTACTTTTGAGCTGGGTGAAAGGGTTCTTGGAGCTCACGTTCTCCAAACATTCCAGGAGACTCTTGCGATCCTGCTGATTCGGACCGGACAGCTCGTCGATCGACAGAAGGGTCACCGCCTTAACCTTGGCAATCATATCGTAGTATTCATCCAGCTCGATGCCTAAGGCTTTCGATAACTCCTTGTCAGACACCGCTCGGCCGAACTTCTGCTCGAGTTCCGCATAGGTTTTTTCAATTTTCTTGGCTTTATCGCGTACGGAACGAGGGACCCAGTCTTGGGACCTCAATTCATCCAGGATGGCACCCCGAATACGAAACTCCGCGTAGGTCTTAAACTTATTGTCTCGTGATGGATCGTACTTCTCGATCGCGTCCATGAGCCCAATGACCCCCGCACTGATGAGATCGTCGATATCGATATTAGACGGCAGTCGTGCTGCGATCCTTTGGGCTACGAAACGAATCAGTGGCGCGTAGTCCATAATCAACTGGTCGCGCAACTTACCGTCTACCCCTTTGGTGTCTTGCTTGTAGCGTTTGACCAGCCCCTTCATAGGATCATCTCCTTCGATGACGTCAGGATTTAGAGTGTGCTCACGCTGCGTAGGACCGGCTGCGGAAACAGAAGATCCTGAAAGCCCATTCTTCCATCGGATGGGGGTGCCTGGGATAACATGTCCAGTATCCGACGTGTTATCTCACTCCACGCTTGTCCCGACCGGGTATGGGCAATTCGATCGTCTGCAGCGCGTTGCAGCATCACCGATCTCTCTACCATCGCATCTTTGGGCACAGTTCCGCCGAAGCGAAGATCTAAATTGAGGAATCTTTTCGAGACATCGGCCAGGCTCTGAAAAATCTTTAGCCCTTGTGCTTCTGATATTGCTTGGTTCACGATTATATTAAAGTTTTTCTTGCCATACTGCTCATGCATGACTTTGAGGAAGGCATAAGCGTCAGTCATCGCATGAGGCTCCGGGGTCGTCACGACCATAATGGCGTCAGCCACGGAATTCAAGTGTGTGACGTTACTTGAAATACCTGCTCCCGTATCGATCATCAGGAGCTGATAGCCACTCGCAAGGGCTTCGATTTTGTCCAGCAGTTGAACGCGCTGTGACAGCTTCAGCTCTGCAAGCTGGGCCAGACCTGATCCCGAGGGTATGATTCGAACCCCCAAGGGCCCTTCGAGCAGAATATCCTCCAGCTCCATGCGGGACTCGAGGACATCATTAATATTGTACCGAGCTCGAAGCCCCAGGACAATGTCCACGTTCGCAAGACCCAAATCCCCATCAAGGACGAGGGTCCGAATTCCACTCTTCTGCGCAGCGGTTGCCATGTTCACCGTAGTCAGAGTCTTTCCGACCCCACCTTTACCGCTAGCGACACTGATGGTCCATGGTTGATTCTTGGATTTTCGCTCCATATCCGAACCGATACCCTCCCTAAAGGCCGAAGATCCGCTCCACGACACGTTCTCGACTTGCTTTCTCCAGATCCTCAGGCACTGAGCGGCCCACACCAAAAAAACTCAGAGGGAGACTCCAACGGAGACATAGATTGAACATTTCCCCATAACTCCAGGACTCATCCATTCGATTGAAGATCAAACTCTGAATGCCGAGCCCGGAAAAGCCACGGATCATGCGATCCATTTGGCTCTCCTTTTCGGTGATTGATAATGCTAAATGAAAATGCAAGGGTAGATCACTCTGTTTTAAGATATGCAATGTCTCCAGGTCGTCTTTGACGCGAGGGCACTCGGCAGCGGTATCGACCAGACAGAGGTCCCAGTCCCGGTTCTTCTCCAATACAGAAGCAAGTTGTTCAGGCTCATCAATGGCTTCGAAGGGAATATCAAGAACTTTGGCTATGATTCGAAGTTGCTCGCGGGCGGCGAGGCGCTTGTTATCGAAGGATACAATAAATAGCCGTTGCTTATGTTCCTGCCGGTAATGAGCTGCGATCTTAGCCACAGCAGAGGTTTTGCCACTGCCGGAGGGACCGACAAGCACATGAATGGCTCGTTCTCCAAGGGCTGGACTCCACACAGGAGCGATCTTGAGCCGCTTCATCATCCAGCGAACAGCATGGGCCTGGTAGAACTCATGCTGGCCGTCAGGATTGTTTCCTTCAGGTGCCTGCAAACCTCTGAGATATTCGACAAGTCGAGTCAGCTCAGCCTCGTCAACACCCATGAGACGTAGACGTTGACAAACCTTAGCCATACTAAGCGGGACCTGCTCCAAGAGCCCACCTTTTCCACGAACGAACTCTTCGAAGACCAGAGTTCGCAGTTCGTGAATACCAGCATCGATACGAAAGAGGTCCTGACGCTTCACGACTTCGTCACTCAACTGTTTGAGATTTCGCTCCAGATTCTTAAAATAATCCATCATTTCGATGAGATTATCTTTCATTCCTACCGGGTCGAGTTGAGACCCTCGACTAGCTCCCTTCACGGTCGCCGTCGCATTGCGAGCTGCTGTCACCTCATAAATCTTACCTTTGGATCCTTCCAACTTCTTTTCACGGCTTCCAAGGATCACCGCGTCCTGACCAAAGTGGTTCTTCACCGCTTTCAAGGCATCGCGCATGGTAAAGGCTTCGAATGTTTTCATTTCCATAGGAGTCCTCTGCTAAGCAGTTCCGCTCGATCAGATGGTGACAATACCGATGGATCGGGTTTGTGTACCTGGCGGAATCTCATCGAAGGCTAATACGACCACCCCTGGTATAAAACGATTCACAAGCTGCCTGATATCCCATCGAATCAAAGAACCACAGAGAATGATGGGTTGCGTGCCCGTGGATTGGAACGATTCGAGGGTTTCCGCAATGCGATTGAGGATACGTTGGGCCATCTCGGGGTCGAGCTGTAGTGACGTCGAACCATCATCTCGGTGCTGGAGACCTGCTACAATCAGGTCTTCCACGGCCCGATCGAGGGTGATGACAATCAGTCTTTCATCCGGTGCCAGATACTTCCTAATGATACCACGGCCGAGAGCCTTGCGTACATAACGGGTCAGGAGGTCTGGATTCTTGATCGAACGGCAGTAATCTGCGAGAGTCTCGAAAATGCTCCGTAAGTCCCGAATACTCACGCGCTCTGCCAAGAGGTTTTGCAGAACTTTGACAACTTCACCCAGGCTGAGACGGTCGCCCGCCAAAACCTCTTCGACCACTTTTGGAGCCTCATCCCGAAGCCCATCAATGAGATTTTGGGTCTCCTGACGGCCCAAAAGCTCCGATGAATGTTCTTCGATGAGTTTGGTTAGGTGTGTAACGATCACCGTTGCACAGTTCACGACGGTGTAACCTCGAAATGCTGCCTCTTCTCGCTGGCTGGGTTTGATCCAGACCGCATCGAGACCGTAGGCAGGTTCTTTTCCAGGAATTCCATCGAGAGGCTCTAGGATATCGCCTGGGTCCATAGCGAGAAAATAGTCTGCCATGAGACTCCCCCGACCGATTGCATTGCCCTTCAAAAGGACTTGATAATCTCCGGGCTTGAGTTGAATGTTATCTTTAACCATGACCATGGGGACTACAATACCCATTTCCTGCGCGAACTGCTTACGGGCCGAAACGATGCGTTCAAGAACCTCACCATCTTGTTGAGCATCCACCAAGGGAATCAGACCCACTCCGACCTCAAGAGACAGCGGCTCGATATGGAGAAGAGATTCGATCGTATCCTTCTTGGTATCCTTCTGAGATTCAGCTTCTTTGACGGCTTGTTCCTGCTCTCGACCTTCCAAGAGCTTCACAGCATAACGGCCTATGAAAAACAGCGCGACCGCCAAAAAACCAAAAGGTATCGTGGGCATACCGGGGACGATAGCCATGCCACCGATCAAGGCTGCCGAAAGATAGAGCGCTCGGGGACTCGCCAGGAGCTGTGTGTTCAACGTCTGACTGAGTCCTTCCTCAATTCCGCCAGCGCGGGTCACTACGATACCGGCTGCGGTCGAGATAACGAGTGCCGGAATCTGGGATACCAGACCATCACCCACCGTGAGCAGTGTATAGACCTGAGCGGCTTGTCCAAAGCTCATCTCATGCATCATCACCCCAAGAATGAGACCCACGATGATATTGACAGCCGTGATGATGATGCCTGCAATCGCATCACCTCGAACGAACTTGGAGGCACCGTCCATCGCACCGTAGAAGTCCGCCTGCATTTCAATCTTTTGCCGACGCTCGCGTGCTTCTCTACGATCAATCAAACCTGCATTCAGCTCGGCATCGATAGCCATCTGCTTACCTGGCATCGCATCCAAGGTAAAGCGAGCACCAACCTCGGCGATACGGCCAGCACCTTTGGTGATTACAATAAAGTTAATGACTACTAAGATGACAAACAAGACAAAACCAACAAAGTAATTGCCACCCACCACAAAGTTGCCAAACGACTCAATCACTGAGCTGACATGACCTGTGTGGGCCTCCAAGAGGATCGATCGGGTCGTCGCTACGTTGAGGCCCAAGCGAAAAAGAGTTGTGATCAGGAGCACGGTAGGGAAGGTTGAGAACTCGAGCGGATCTTTGATATAGACCGAAACCATTAAGATCACGAGAGACGAAGCCACAGAACACGCCAGTAGCATGTCCAAGAGCCAGGTCGGCATTGGCAAGATCATCGTGAAGATGATACCGACCAGAGCGACTGCAAACTGAATATCAGGAGACTGGATCAGTTTGATCAGCCCAGGTCGGGTCTTAGCTTTGTCGACGGTTGCCGTGGCCATAGCGCCTCATATCATTTGGGGTTGCGAGTCAGTTTTTTGCCTTTCAGTAGGAAGACATAGCGAATGACTTCAGATACGGCCTTATAGAGGGACTCAGGTATCTCGTGACCTACCTCACAAATTTTATAAAGCGTCCGAGCCAAAGGTTTGTTTTCGATAATGGGAACGTCAGATTCCTTCGCTGCTTCTTTCATTCGTTGTGCGACATAATCCTGTCCTTTAGCGACCACCACAGGCGCGTTCATACCCAATTCATAGCTGATCGCCACCGCAAAGTGAGTCGGGTTAGTGACGACAACAGTCGCTTTGCGAGTCGCCTGTACGGTCTTCGACATCGCGATTTCACGAGCCATCCGTTTCATCTTGGCTTTGAGATGAGGATCTGATTCCCGTTTCTTAAACTCCTCTTTGACTTCCTGTTTGGTCATCATCAACTTCTTTTCCATCGAGAGAAAGTTGTAGAGATAGTCCCCTGCAGCGATAAACACGCTCATGATGACCACCGACCAAAAAAGAAGCCAGGTGATATCTGCCCAATAAATCCAGGCTTGAAGGTAGCTCACACGCATCAGCCCGGCAACTTTGGTCCACTCACCCCTTAGAATGAGAAAGGCGACGCCACCTACGACAGCCATCTTGCCGAGACTCTTCAACAATTCAACGACGGCCTCCATGCTCACCATTTTTTTGAGACCGTTCAGGGGATTCATGTTAGAGAACTTAGGCTCGAGGCGTTTCCAAGACCAGCTCATCCGGGTTTGCGTGAAGGTTATGACGACGGCTGCAGCACCAGCAGCAAGAAAGATAGGAGCAATCATGACGATGAACTCCCGACCCATAGCGCCAAAGAACTTGAAAATTGTCGTTTCCGTGACGGGTTGAGTATCGAGGTGCTGAAGGTGGGCGATCAGAAGATGCTTCAAACGCTGCATGAGAACGAGAGTATAAAACCCAAAAAGACCCGTCACCGCACCCAGAATAAATACGGAGCTAATCTCTTTCGAAATAGCGATCTGACCTTTTTCCCGGAACTCCTCTCGTCGCTCCGGGGTAGCTTCTTCGCTTTTCTCTTGGCCATCTTCGTTCTCAGCCATGCAGACCTCTTAGGGTGCGAGACCCTTTATGGTTTCCAGCATATTCAGCCGGGCTTGTTCAAAATATCCACCGGCCCATTCGGGATAATAGGGCAGGCAGGCCATATACACGAAGAGTCCTATAAAAAAACCAACAGGAAAGCTCATCGTAAAAACATTCAACTGGGGCACAGTACGAGCGACCAAACCGAGAGCCGTATTAGCAAACAGGAGAGCAACGAGAACAGGGGCTGCCATTTGCATGGCGACCGTGAAGACACCACTGGTCATTTTAATCAGAAAAACACCCAAATCCTTATCCGGAAGCACCCCACCAGCCGGTATCAGCGTGAATGTCCGTGCCATACCATCGATATACATATGGTGAAGATTGAGTGTGAGAAAGATCATCATAAGCACGATACGATGGAACGCCGTAAACGCGTTCATCTGCATGTCCGCGTCAGGCATAAACAGATCTGCAACACCGAATCCCATCTGAAAGCCGACAAGACTCGCCGCCATGATGATAGCATCGAAAGCCAGTCTGGCAACAAATCCGAGGAATAGACCGATACATATTTCCCGCAAGACCAAAATCGCGTATGCGATCGGATCCTGCGGCAGACTCTCTAACCAATTGGCGGGTACTACGGCCTGCATGAGAAAAGCCAGAGCGACACCGAGTAGAATCCGAATCTGCACCGGGGTCGGAGCGTCACCAAAGAAGGGCATCGCAAACAGAATGGCACTCACCCTGACAAAGATCAGGGCTCCCGTCAGAATGTTCTCGACTGTGAGACCGTAGATCATAGTCCCCCTCTAGCGGTTGACGCTAGGAATCTGACTGATGAGGCTGATGGTAAAGTTCACCATAATCCTTAGGATCCAGGGTCCTGCCACGACAATCGCGGCCGTCATCGCCATGATTTTCGGGATAAAGACCAGATTTTGTTCATTGATCTGAGTTGCTGCTTGAAAAATAGAAACCAATAAACCCACCACAAGTGTGGCAATCAAGGCTGGTGACGCGATCTTAGCTGCCACGACGATGGTATTCAAAGCAATATCAAGCACCATTTGTTCGGTCATAGTCGTTTCCTCATGTAATCGCAAAGCTGCGGACGAGAGAGTCGACAATCAATCCCCACCCATCAACCAGGACAAACAACACCAATTTGAAAGGCAACGAAACGATAGTCGGTGGCAGCATCATCATCCCCATGGCCATCAAAATTGCTGACACCACCATGTCGATAACCAGGAAGGGTATGTAGATGAGAAAGCCAATCTGAAAGGCCGTTTTCAGTTCTGATACCACAAAAGCTGGTATAAGCACCCGCATAGGAACATCGTCAGGCCCCTTAGGCTTAGGTATCTTTGCGATCCTCATGAATGTACCGAGGTCACTCTCTTTCACCTCCTGCATCATGAATTTGCGCAGAGGGGCGATCGCTTCGGAAACGGCTTGCTCCTGAGTGATCGCTTTCTCAACATAGGGCATGTAGGCCCGCTCATTGATCACATCGATGATAGGACCCATCGTAAAGAAGGTCAGAAAAAGCGAGAGACCGAGGATCACTTGGTTGGGAGGCATAGTCTGTGTGCCCAGGGCTTGGCGCACAAAGCTCAGGACAACCACAATGCGGGTGAAAGAGGTCATCATGAGAATGATCGCCGGTGCTACCGAAAGGATCGTGAGGAGGGCGATGATTTTCAATGCAGGTACGAAGGAATCTGGGTCATCGATGTCGTAGAGATCGATATTCACCCCAGGAAGCTTGGTCTCCTGAGCGAAGGCTGGCAAGGGTGCTAGGAGAGTCAAGAGCAGATAAGTAATCGTAAAGTACACCTTCAACCGTCGGAGAGGGTATCCAAAGAGACTTTCCATCCTTACCGTCATGACAGACCCTCCCTGGGTAATCAGACCTTGGGTAGGTCGCGTAATTTCTTGCGAATCAATTTCGTGACATCTTCAACAGCGGTCGGATCGCTTGGTGTTCGGCTCGTTCCGGGTGTCTTATAGTTTTTGACACCTTCATCCGAGATCCCATAGGAAATACCACTCCCAGGTTCGGGAAGGGGTTGGGACGAAGTTCTCGCGGGCCGACCACCCGGCCGGGATACCTCGTCGACAAGTCTATTCTGGGGACGCTTGGGCAAAGGCGATTGCAGGCTTTTGTGTAGCATACCTTCGACGGATACCTGAGGGGCTGGCGTGGGTTTGTGGAGAGAGGTGAGGAAATTGATACTGTCCGGTGAAACACCGATCAGAATCTGCTCCTGTCCGACCTGAACAACGGTCAGTTTCTGCTTAGGACCAATGCTGTGACTTGCGAGTGTCTTGAGGCTAAAGTCTTCTGTTGGGGCCAAGGGCCACTTTTTGCTTGCAACCCGGCGCCAGGATTTAATGCCGATCAGAAGAAGGAGCATGACAGCCAGGAACATGGTAACGAGAACCATCTTCTGCTCCATGTTCGCCGTCCAGTCTTCTTTGCTGGACACTGGCTCCTGAGTACGCGGAGCAGCTGTTGTTTCTGCGCTCTGCTTTTGCACCGTCGCAGCGGGCAGTTGGGCTGGATCGGGTATGTCGCGACGAATCTCGGTTCGATCGACAATCTCCTCGGGAGTCGGTCCTCCCTGGACTGGGACACCATCGAAGTGTGCCTCCAGGCTTTTTTCAGCTAGCGCATGATCAAGTAGGATGACAACCCGATTTTCCAGTACATCGGTATTAACGGCTGATAGCAAATGGGCCGCTTCCTTGGTAACAAAGAGACGAATGCCTGCCGTTTGCTCATCGAGCTGAAAGGCCGCATACTTTCGGATGTATGGACTATTGGCTTCAATAAATCTTCCAGGTTGCGGCACGAGCGTGTTGGGCAGGATGACTTGCAAGAAACTGCCATGAGCTTCTACTCGAGGCTTTTCAAAGCCTGGCTTTGTATCATAGCGAACCGTGATCATCGACGACTTTGCATCCGATTCACCATCAATCGGACCCAAGGTCATCAGCACGGGACTGGCTGGCGCCTCCTGGGCTGGCAATCGAGCACCTACCAGTAGAAAGCTTAAGGCAAGTATCACACGCATCATCACATCACCTCTCCTAGCGATCATCACGGAGTATGACCCATATCGCCCAGACCGAACTGAGACACCACATCGGTCAAGCGAACTCCAAACTTCTCATTGACAACAACCACCTCACCCATTGCCACCAGTTTATCGTTGATGAGGATTTCCATTGGCTCCCCTGCGATCTTGTCGAGTTCGATGACAGAGCCTTGGCCAAGCTGAAGAAGATCGTTGACCAGCATCTTCGTTCGACCTAACTCGACGGAAACCTTCAGTGGTACATCGAGTATCATCTTGAGTTTCGAGAAATCAGTACGGGCAAGCCGGGAGTCTTCCGGCGTCATCACAACGCCTTCGTCTTTATCGAGCCCCTTGCCACCGCCATCACCTTCGCCACTGGCAGCCGCTAAGGCATCGTCAAAATCACTTCCGAGACCGAAGTCTTCCGCGTTAAGATCTCCATCAGCCATGGCTCACCCTCCCTATACTCATGTAAGAGTCTTCTTCCGAATCCGTTACACGTCGAACATCGACTCTGTCACTCGAATCGCACGATTGCCACGCAGCAAGCCTGGGATACCCTTGAACTTCGGCACCCCCTCGACCATCACGTTCAACGGCATCGTCGCATCGGTATCGAGCTGGATAATATCTCCAACTTCGAGATTGAGAAGATCGCGAACCTGGATGGAAGCTTCACCGAGTTTGACGACGAGATTAGCCGTCGTCTGCATGATCTGCTCTTTGACCCGATTGATCCAGATGAAGTCGACTTCCAGTTGCTCACTTTGAAAACCTACAGAAAGTTTTGATTTGATCGGTTCGAGCGTCGAGTAGGGGATGACAATTTTTATAGTGCCGGAGACTTTCTCCAGTTCAACATCGAAGGTCGTAGCGATCACAACATCAGACGGTGGCACAACAGCTACGAACTGAGGATTGATTTCTGTCCGACTGTAACCGATCTTCAGGGGATAGACGGGTTCCCAGGCCTTTTCAAGATCATCGATAGCAGAGAGAACGACGCGCCGAGCAATCTTGATTTCGATCTGAGTAAAGTCTTTGCCCTCAATCTTGGTGTAGGGGACATCATTGCCACCAAAGAAACTATCGACCAGAGCATAAAGCAACTTAGACTCAATCACCATAACTGCAGCGCCACGCAAAGGATCGAGACGTAGGATATTCAAGCAGGATGGAAGAGGCAGTGAATTCATGAACTCGGAGAATTTCAGTGGACCCGTTGAATTCACACTTAGGTTCGCCATCTTGCGCAAGGCGTTGGAAAGTGTCACCCGAAAAAGACGGATGAATCGATCGTGAATGATATCGAGAGTCGGCATCCGGCCCCGGATGATCCGGTCCTGATTGGCCAGATCGTACTGGACGACACCACTTTGAAGGTTATCCCCGCCACCATCGTCGTCAGAGTCGACTCGGTTGTCGGACACGGCCGAGAGCAGGGCATCCACTTCACTCTGCGATAGAACCTGACTCATCGAAGGCGCTCCTTACTCGATCAGAATGTCGGTGATATAGACCGATTCAATGCGCATCTTCATATAGCGATTGATACGGGTCAGGATCTCTTTGCGAAGGGCCTCTTTGCCATCCGGAGACAAGAGAAATTCTCGAGTCTTGCGCTGAATGATACCTATGATGGCATCCCGCAGCTGGGGCATTCGTTTCTCGATTTCATGCTTCTGAGCCTCGCCACCCCGGTATTCAAGAGAAATCTCGATGCGGATGTAGCGATTTTCGAGCGCGTTGCCGAGATTGAGGTTGAAGGACTGCATCTTAAAGGTTTCGCCAAAATCAATATCGGCTTCTACTTTCTTTTCTCCCGCCACAGGCTCTTTGCCAGCTTCCGGCTTGTCTCCTGGCTTGCCCGCCTCTGCCTCGCCTTTCGCTGCTCCCTCTTTTGCGGCTTCGCCTTCTTTGGGGGTGGCCTCTTGCTTGCTATCTTTGGCAGCTTCAGCTTCGGCTTCAGCCCCAGCTTTGGTAGCTTCTTTGCTTGGCTGCTCTGCACCTCCCTCAACCGAGGCTTTGGAGATTTCTTGCTCAGCGGCTGGCTTCTTGCCTCCTGCGAGAAAGAAGAAAGCACCCGCCCCACCTCCAAGCACCAAGACGGCACCCAGAATCGCAAAGAGGAGCAATTTCCTTTTGCGTTTGCGTGCTTCTTGCTCCGGAGTTTCCTCGGCAGCAGCCTCGCCTTCTTTTTTGTCTTTGTCGTCTTTCTTGGCTTCTTCTGCCATAAAAACTCCCTGTGCGCCACGAGCCAGACTTCAAGACCCATGCCAAGTGTTCAAGGGCGAGTTGCTCTTGCCTCCTTTCCATAAAAAGGCGAGAAAGAGAAAGAAGACGGCGCGGGTTGCGCTCCCTGTTCGATGTCCTAGTGAACAGGACAGGATATTTTCGAGTTTTTTGTAGAAAAGCCCCAATTCGACCGTCAGCCGAATGACGATATGAGTCAAGGCCCTGACGGAGAGTCAAAATTCATACGATGCGAGGCAGAATCATGACACTCCACCTCACCCGTAAGGTACTCCTCGCTTGCAGTGTTCTTTGCGCTCATCCTCTTCTCGCCCAGAACGATGAGGATTTCTTTACCCTTGAACCGGATATCATCTGTCGACGCCTTGGTTCACCCCAGGACAGTTTATGTCCGAAGCTCGAACACCTGCGCCTTCGTTTCAACTTTGCTTGGGATCCCAATGTCCGGTTTCGTTTGGCCTACGATCCCCAGCAACCGCCGAAGATCACCTGGTGGAACACCTACCATCTCGGACTCCGCAAACTCCCCCCTCGCCAGAGTTGGCTGCACGATTACGCGATACGCGTGCTGCTGAGTCCCTCGTGGGATCTCAGCCTTGAAGATTGGTCCGGGGCGACGCTTCTGCCTGATGCTAGCGGCCTTGGCTTTGCTTATGCCTTGCAGGACAGTGGCTGGAACCAAACCGTCTTGCGTCTCACCTGGCTGAACCCAGACCTGCATGTGCTAGCGGCAAGTGTCATTGTCGGCCTTGGTGAGGGGGAACGGCTGAAGGAAAGGGATAACATTCCCTATCTTGCCGGACTGGCCCGCGTGGCTCTCTTCGAAGGCGCGTTTCTTCAGCTCGGCGTGTCTTATGATGCAGATAGTCTCAGTCCGGATCAGCTGTTTTGGATGAATCGCGACACTCGCCAAGCAGCCGCCCGGGGTTTCGCAGCGAGTCGGCGCGCCGTAGCCCTGGTGTTAGACGGCCAGCACCCTTCGACGCGAGGCCTACGGCTGAGTCTAGGGTGGCAAAAAAACCGCATCAAAGCGAGTGGGGTGGCCGAGGGGATACGAGCTCTCGGTCCTGAGGAAGGCCCGTTTGACCCGAGTGAGATCCTAGCCGAGAGCTTAGGAGGCAAAGGCCCCACCGATCGCCAGGCTTGGTCGTTCAGCGCTTCCTATCAAATCCTTGCCGAGTATATCCTGGCTGCGCAATGGCAGAGACTGACCGTCGATCCAGGTCGTGCTCTGCTGCAAAGCTGTCTATGGCTCGACAACACGGGTCGATGTCTGGACTCAAGTCAAGCCACAAGCCAACTGAGTGTCGACGGGAGAACGTTCGGTCTTGGCTGGCGAAGTGATGAAGGCACAAGTTTTATGCTTGAATCCTTCCTTCAGCGGTATGATAAACTCTACGAGCTTTATCATTTTGCGCCCGGAGTCGATCGTCGTCAGGATTCCCTGCAGGTCCTCCAATTCAGGCTGCGGTGGCAGCTCTGAGGACAACCCCATTCTGAGCATTTCTCTTTAGGGCCCCAGATGGATATGGTATAAGTGGCCCCCTGGTACGCATTTAAAGGAGTGAATATGAAAATAAGACGCAGTCTAATGATTTTGGCCTCGCTGGCTTTCGGCTTGACACTCTCAGCCTGTAAGTCCTGCGTCGATCAGCATAACCCACGGCCCGACGAAGCGCGCTTTAAAGAGGAAGCCGCACGGGGGAATGCGACTGTCGAAAAACTCAACCCGGACGGAACGGTGCCTGCCCCTGCAGCCCCAGCCGTTGCTGTGGCCGCTGGAACGAAAAATCCCGGTGTCGAAAAATATGAGCAGTTCTGCGCTGCTTGTCACGGTATTGACGGCAAAGCCGACGGAGCTGCGGCCCAGGCTATGAACCCAAAACCTCGCAACCTGACCGATGCAAAATGGCAAGCATCTGTGGATGATGCTCACATCACCAAGGTCATCAAGGAGGGCGGAGCCTCTGTGGGACTGAGTGCGACCATGGCTCCATGGGGCGCGGTCGTCAACGATGAAGAGATCAAGCAAATGGTCGAGCATATCCGCGCGATCAAGCAATAGTCAGAATCATCCGAGACCAAGCAGGGCTTGGTCTCGGCTTCCGACTTCCCGCCGAGTCATTCGTTTTTGCTCTCTTCCCGCACTGGGGACCGACTGCTGCAGAGTCGACAGCTGCAGCAAACCACAGGTCACCGTCATAGTCCTGCTCATCCCGATAAAAAAAAGCCACGAAAGAGTTTTCGATTTCTGGTCGATGCAGGTATATACTAGTGCATTTAGGCTTGCAATCGGCTGACGGCCAACGATCACGTAAGAAAGGTTGAACAGCGCATGATACTCGTCACAGGAGGAGCCGGCTTCATCGGCAGCGCCCTCGTCTGGGGCCTTAACTTGCAGGGTCATCGCCACATCCTGGTCACCGACCGCCTCGGTCTCGGTGACAAATGGAAGAATCTCGTGAAGCGGGAGGTCGACTACGTCGTCCCCAAAGATCAGTTTTTCACCTGGCTGCAGGGCAGCAAACACCCGGCGATTCAAGCCGTGCTCCATATGGGAGCGTGCTCCAGTACGACTGAGCGTGATGGTGATTTTCTGATGGACAACAACGTCCTTTTCACTAAAAAGCTTTGGGACTACTGCACGGAACTGCGAATCCCCTTCTTCTACGCATCGTCAGCGGCAACCTATGGTGCCGAAGAGGAGAACTTCTCCGATGCACACGGGCGCATTCCTGCTCTGCGCCCCATTAACAAATATGGTTGGAGCAAGCAGCTCTTCGATGTCTGGGCTCTGAAGCAGCATCAGTGTCCCCCGGCTTGGTATGGCTTCAAGTTTTTTAATGTCTACGGACCGGGTGAGCAGCACAAGGGTCCTCAGTCGAGCGTCGTCTTTCATGCCTTCCCACAAGTCCGTGACCAAGGAAGCCTTCGCTTATTCAAATCCTATCGCCCAGAGATTGGGCACGGTGAGCAGAAGCGTGACTTTGTCTATGTCAAAGACGTGGTAAAGGTGATTTTACACTTTTTGGAGCATCATCGGCAGATTCCATCGGGCCTCTATAACCTGGGAACCGGCCAAGCTCGCAGTTTTGTCGACCTGGGCTCCGCTGTGTATGACGCTCTGGGCAAAAAGCCTAGATTCGACTGGATAGAAATGCCGGAAAGTCTTAAGAACCAGTATCAGTACTTTACGGAAGCTGATCTGAGCAAGCTCCGCAAGGATGCAGGGTACCAAGAGTCCTTCAGCAGCCTCGAGGAGGGTGTTCGGGATTACGTTCAGAATTACCTGAATCAAGCAGATCAGCACCTCTGACGTGCACAAGCAGGAGCATACGTTCGTCCCGTTTGTCGCCGACAGTTTTTTCATGGAGTGGACCGGTCATGGGGTATCGACTCGTCCTAGCTCTCTGGATCGTAGGGATTTTGGGTCCCTATCGGGCCCTCCCAGCGTTGCCGTCGGATACTTATACGATAGACGAGCTTGTGTTTGAGGGGCTCGAGGCAACCCAACAAGAGTGGATGACGGAGTACCTGGATCTCGCTTGCCCGTGTCAATTGACGGCAGCCGATCTCGAAAGACTGCGCTCCAAACTTTTGACAACGCAAGTCTTTCAGTCGGTTGACCTCAAGGTCGAAACGCTTGAACAAAGCGAGCATCAACGGCTCAGGATCCACGTTCTGGAAAAATGGACGGTTATCCCAGTGATCCGAGGGGCTGTAGGAGGAGGGACACCCTTACTCGTTGTCGGAATCTATGATAGCCATGCTTGGGGAAGGCTCTGGACGATCGGAGGAGAAACCAGGACTTACGGCCAAGCACCGACCGGGGGTGTCGTTTGGGCAAGAGCGCCGCGTTGGCGACAGGGATTTCATTATCTAAATTTTGAACTCTGGCGCGACAATCGCATCCGCAGCTTTTATGATGAAAGAGACAGGGAGATCGGGTCCGTTTACGGGAGTGCGACCTCGTTGGTCGCTGAGGGGCTGGCGCCTATTCTGTCGTCGGGTTGGCAATGGGGTCTCCGCGCCAATTATCGACAGCAGAATATCCTGCGTTGGTATGAGGAAGCAGCCTTTGGTCCGGAAGGGATCAAGCTCGATCCGGTCGACCTTCAGCGGTGGCAGCTCCGTTTGGTCTACGACGATCTTGAAGTCGACCAGCTGGCGATCAAAGGGAGTCGCTTCCTCCTAACCGGCGGGCCTGTGATCAGTGAGGGTCGAACGTCTTATGGATTCGAGCAAGAATTTTTCGCCTACGGTCGCTGGGATCCAGACTGGAATCTCGTCTGGCATCAGTGGTTGGGATATGCTCAGGAACGCTCGTATCAAAACCTGTTTTTCCTGGGTGGGTTTGATTCGGTGCGAGGTCTGCCAGATGGCTCGCTTTATGGAAACAAGGCCTACTATGTAAACGTTGAGGCCCGCAGGATGTTCCATCGAGCTCGGTATGCCTGGTTTCAGGCGGCAGCTTATCTGGATTACGGCAGCGCCGGATTTTCGTTCAAGGATCTCAAGGAGCGCGATCGGGCTACCTTGGGGGCCGGTCTTCGGATCGCGATCCCGCAGGTGCATCGTCTGATGCTGCGCGTGGATTATGCCTGGAGCCTGGATCGTCCAGAAACCAGCAGTATATCGGCCGGTATGAATCAGTTTATTGATCCTTATCGGCCTCTATGAAAGGAGTTAGTCATGGATCCACAGGCCCAAGTGCGTGAGAGTCTCCGTTGGCTCGAGGGCTTAGAGGGGGGCTCATTGCCAGCCCAAGACCTCTTCAATATCGCCGACCGTCTCGATCCGGTCATCGTCAGTCTTATGATTCGTTATCTCAGAAAGAAGTATCCAAGTGCTAAGCCCGAGTCGTCGGCGATCATCGGTCGCCTTGTCGAGCTCTCAAGCACCTACCCCCAGGTCGTCAATCGGGCAAAAGACGCCGAGACCGATCCGATCAGTGAATGGTTCATGGAAACATACTCGTTCGGTCAGTTTTACCAAAAGCCTGAAGAGATGGTGCAACTCATCATCGATAAACTGGAAGGCTAAGCAGCGCCCTTATTGGGCGCTGGCTCCGGCCACCGCCCGCTTGGGTTCCTCCTGCTTGAACGCCTTCTGAAGATGGGCTGGCAGATCCTTACGCATATCCACACCGACAACCGTCGACACTCCGCCTTCTTGCATCGTGACACCGTACAGTTGATCCAGCACTTCCATGGTGCGTCTGTTGTGGGTGATAACCACGAATTGAAAGCGATGAGCCAGTGCTTCCAGCACTTTGTTATAGCGCCCGACGTTAGCTTCGTCCAAGGGCGCGTCAACCTCATCAAGAAAGCAGAAGGGTGTGGGCTTGGTTTTGAGCAGTGCAAAAATCAAGGAGATCGCAGTCAAAGCCTTCTCACCACCTGAGTATAGGTTCATACTCCGTGGCTTCTTACCCGGCATCCGAACCATGATCTCGACCCCTGCCGTGAGTGCATCCTCGCTGGTCAGTTCGAGTCGCGCCTCTCCTCCCGGGAACAATATCGGGAAAAGATCGGTGAAGTTCTGATTGACCACCTCAAAAGTCGCCAGAAATTTGTCCTTGGAGGTTTCTTCGATCTCATCGATGGCTTCCTCGAGAAGAAGAATACTACCGAGTACCTCCTCCTTCTGCGCCTCGATGAATTCGTGACGTTTGGATATCCGTTCGTACTCCTCTATCGCCACCATATTGATGGCCCCCATGACTTCCAGTTGCCCTCGGAGCTTGCTGATCTCTCGATTGGTCTTGTCTGTATCGAAATGGGGATCTTCTTGGTATTCAAACTGCATCAGATCGACCTGATACTTCTCCCGCGCTTGATCGAGCAGGCCGCGAGACACCTGCTTGAGGCGTTCGAGTTCCACCGTTTTCTTGGATTTCACTTTTTGGATTTCCATCTGCTGCTCGCGCGCTTCTCGCAATCGCCCCTCGATGACTCTGAGCTCTTCGATCACCCCTGCACTATGCTCCCTTCGGACCGCTAGGTGTTCCTCAAGCTCCTCGCGCCGGCGTATATAGACCTCGATTTCTTGCGTGGCTTGAGCTTGAGCCACCTCCGCTTGGTCGAATTCGGCCTCGATTCTGGCTTTTTCTTGGTATCGCTTGCTGACAGCTGCTTGCAATCGCTCGAGTTGCTGGCGATTTTGCTCCATGCTTTCTTTCACACCATGAGCGCGCGTCTCGAGCTTAGCTACTTCCAGCTGTCTTTGCTGGTGAACCCGCATGACTTCGTCACGGCGGTCCCCTATGCTGGAGAACTCATCCTGCAGACTCTCGAGCTCACTCTGTTGGATCTCCTTCTCCTGGCCAAGGGATAGGCGCGTTTCACCCAATTGCTCGAGCTCTCGAAGCAGCTCCTTCTCCCTCTGGTCAAGCTCCTGAAGCCGATGCCGGTTTTGCTCCATCAATTCTTTGACATGATTCTGTTGGTTTAGGACCTGCTGCATCTGCGACATGGCCTGCAGAGCGTCTTGATTTTGGGTCCCAAGTCGATCGCTGAGCTCCTTGAGTTGCAGACGATCCTCGATCTGCTTTTGATCGAGTACATCGGCTTCGTTCTGGGCAGCCGCCAGAGCAGCTTCGCTGTCTTTCAGAAGCCTTGCCAACTGTTCGATATCCGTCTTGCGACTTAAGCTGCCTTTGGCTGCTGTGCCATTCACAAGAAGCTCGTCCCGGGATTGCACCAGAACACCCTGAGCAGTAAAAAGCACGACACCCCGCGGCAAACTCTTAATCTCGTCCTCACCCAGTGTCACCTGGGGGAGATAGTAAAGTCGTTTGAGCAGGGGCTGTAACCAGCCTTCGACACCAGTCTGAACCTTGAGAAAATCAAGACAGGGAAGCGCATCATACCGATCGGCCCAGTCAGCAATCACTTGCAACTCATTTCGATCCCAGAGGGAAGCAACACTGATGGCCAGGCTCGTGAGTTGATCTTGATTGATAAGTCGAATCAAATCGTTGAGCTGCCGCGTATCCTCGACGATCAATCGCTCCGACCACTTTTCAAAAGCATGGATCGCTCGAGGTGACCATTCTTGGATGCTATCTTGAAAGCCGATGAAATCCGTCAGGGTTCCCTTCATCAGTCGCTTCGCTTCAGGATGTTTGTCCGTCAGAGCCTTCAAACTCGAACGCAGGTCATTGTGGGCGACCTCCATCTCTTCGAGAGAACTCAGGCGAGCGCGGGCCTGAAGATACGCATCTTTATGCGTGTCGCGCTGGCGATACTTATCCTTCAGGACCTCATCGCGTCGCTGGATATCCAATTCGAGGTTTTGTTTGAGCTGCAGCTCTTGATCGAGGCCGGCCTGACGATGATTCAGTGTCTCTCGAGCTTCCTCGATCTTATCTTCAAAACCCTTAAAATTCTGCTCCAAACTCTGCTGACGCGTCTCGTGATTTTGAAATTCAATGAGAAGTCGCTTGCGATCTCGCTCGATACTTTCGCAACGCAGTCGATTGCTTTCCAACAGAAGTTCAAGGTTTCGGACCTCCTCTTCGAGATCCTGCCGTCGATTTTCGAAAACTTGGGCAGCTTCCTCAACCTGATCCACTTCATCTTGGAAAGAATCGAGGAGATCTTTCAACCGCTCGACCTCAGTTTGAATCCGACCGTAGTCGCTCGTCTTTTGATCGACCAGAGTCTCATACTGCTTGAGGCTCTCCTGATCCTCCCGAATCGCAGCCTCCAGGTCCAACGCTCTTTTCTGCCCTTGCTCGAGAGTTTTGAGTGAGGCGGTGATGGCACCCTCGGCCCGGACGATCTGCTCACGAAGATGGGAGATCTCCTCGCGCATGTCGTCGAGTTCAGGATCAGATTCCGAGAGTTGGCTCTGTAGTTCTTCAACGCGCGCCTCTAGACCCGTTAGCTCGGTCAGAGACCGCACTTCGCTATCTGTGTCTGTATCGAGCTGGTGGGCGATATCCAGGAGCTTGGTCGAGAAGTGCCGAAAGTTGTGGCTAAAGAGGCTCAATTCTTTGTCTTTAAGGGCCTGGGTCAGACTTTTCCAGGCTTCGACTTTCTCCACTTGTTCTTTCAACTTATCGAGCTGTTTGCTTAACTCGCTGAGGATATCGTCGATGCGTTTCAGGTTGTCGCGAGTCGTTTCGAGTTTTTTCTGCGCGGCCTGCCGTCGCGCCTTAAATATGAGCGTACCAGCGGCCTCTTCGAGAATCTCGCGCACGTCTTCTGGTTTTGCATTCAGGATGCGATCGACCTGCCCCTGCTGGATCATCGAGTAGCTGCGCCCACCCAGTCCTGTGGTCGCGAAGAAGCCGACAATATCCTTGAGGCGGCAGGGCTTCCTATTGATGAAGTACTCGCGTTCGCCATCGATATAGAGTCGACGAGAGACCGCAATTTCCGGTTCGTGACGGTATTCGGGAGGGCAGAACGAGCTGCCATCCCGATTGTCAAAGACCAGAGTCACCTCAGCCATACCCAGCGGCTTACGCTTGTCCGAACCCGCAAAGATGATATCGGTTGCGACTTCGCCCCGAAGGTGCTTGGCATTCTGTTCGCCCATGACCCAACGCACAGCATCGATCACATTGGACTTGCCCGAACCGTTGGGACCCACGATACCGGTGATACCCTCATCAAAATGCAACGTCACTTTATCCGCAAAGGATTTAAAACCTGAGACGATAAGCTTCTTGAGATGCATTCCTCTTCCTTATATCTGCCTGCCAAACGAAACAGGCTCGTTCCGAGTGCTGTCGAAACGAGACCGGCTTCTGATCGGAGGTACAAGCGTCATTCTATCCTAGTCGGCGTTTGGTCCATTATACTTACTTCGGGCCGAGCATCGAATAAGAAGAGAGCGTTGCCGTAAAAGGAGCACGTGAGCACCTTGCCGGATGAGGATACTGCCAATTGGTAGTAGGAGGTCTGGAAGTCACTGGCATCCCGGCTGGAGGGACGTTCGAGTGAACGCGGTTCGAGCAGGAACTTCCGGGTGATAGAGTAGAAGGGCGCGTCAGCAAAATTAATGAGATCGCGGAAGTGGTTGATAAGCAACATCGGCTCACCGCCCAGTGTGATGGCCTCAAAATCGCTTGGGAAACGCGCCTGATTGTCTCGATCCTGAGCGAAGCCATAGACCCGACTCACGGTGAAGAGTTCCTCAAACTTCACGCGCTCGTTGAGCGTGCGAGCCAAGGCACTCGGATTGATCTGAACCTGCAGAATATTGTTGCTGGAAGATCCATAGCGATTGCCGCGCTGCGAGAGATAGAACGATTCCTGCGTTCCATCGAGGCCAGGGCGCGCTGCCCAGAAATTAGTTCGATAGAAGCGGTTAAAAAGATCGCTCGTTCCCTCGCCCGTTGCTGGCTGCCCCGAGGCATCACGGAGGGTGTAGTAAACATACGTAAGTTCGTTGTTTGCGCGGGTCGGGTTGCTAAAGGTCCCGAGTTCCACAAAGCGAAATTTCTGGAATTCCCCTCCCTCTGCAGCCTTTTGGTTGGCAGAGACACGCTCTTCCTCCGTCACACTGTAGGCAAACATTTGGTAGGGCAAGGTCACAGCCAAACGGCGACGGGCCTGGGCAGTTTCCTCAAAGAGGTCGGGAATCGCATTGCTCTGTTCGATGACCTGATCCGTCGCAGCCACATAACTTTTCTTATCTTCTGACAGGAGATCTTCAAAGTCGGGCGTGTTGCTGTCGCTCGGAAAACCCAAGAGCCAGGTCTGTTCACTCGCCTCGTAGAAATAAAGAGCCCTATGTTCGGTGCCATAGTCCCGAACCCGCTCAAGAGTCGAGGCCTCGCCTTGAGCCAAAGTCCCCATGTAGATGTCACCATCGAGACAGCTCACAGCAAAGTAGGGCCGACTGGGAGCCACAACACCAGAAATCGGCGAACAAGGGATGGTCCAGGATTGGGCAAGGGCCGGGACTTTTTCATCCGCAAGACTCCAAAGTTCGATCCGCCCTTCGTTCGGATTTTCAGGCGCGCTGTAGAGGACAAGGAGCGAGTTCTGTCCGACTGTGAGGGTCCGCCCCATCCGTCGGGCCGGCAAGACGGTGACCTTGCTCTCTGCCGTCGGCAACTCGGGATCGATGACGATGAGGGAGCCGGCATTGAAGCGGCGTTCATAGTCCGAGTTCAGAACATAGAAGTACCGTCCACTCGGCGAGCTTGCTACGTCAATGGGACCCGTCAATCGATTCCCGAGCTCTGGGAACTTCTCTTCCGTCTTGCACGAGCCCAGCAGGGCTAAACCAAGCCAAAATACACAGGCTATCGCCCCGAAGTGCGGCCGTAGACATGCCATAGCGAGTTCTCTCCTCCCTCGTTCCCAGCTCGTGATCCCGGAACATGTCCTTCTCTGACCTTACGTCGAGCTGGTAATTTCTCCTTGTGACCGAGTCACGAGCTTAGTTATAACCACTGCTGGGCGTGGCGTCCAATCGAAGATCAGGCGCTGCAGGCTCGAATTCGCACAAAAAGACGAGAAAGGTGCGCCGCATGGCTTCCGTCAACAAAGTTCTGCTCATAGGAAACTTGGGCCAGGATCCGGAACTCCGCTATACTTCGACCGGAACCCCTGTTTGTACGCTGAATATCGCCACTACTGAAGTCCGCAACGAAGGCGGCAATCGCCAGGAAAAAACCGAGTGGCATCGAGTCATCGTCTGGAGCAAGCAAGCTGAAAACTGCGCGAAGTATCTCAGCAAAGGTCGGACCGTGTTCATCGAAGGCCGGCTTCAGACCCGCTCCTGGGACGACCAGCAGTCTGGCCAGAAAAGATACGCGACAGAAATCGTGGCACAAACCGTCCAATTCCTCGGTGGCGGCAATGCGGGAGCTAACCGCGGCAATTACGACAATACCTCGAACCAGCTCTCCAGCTTCACTCCCCCACCCGCCGAGCCACCTTCTGATAGCATGTTTGGCGGATCGAGCCACTCTAGCCTGGATGACATCCCTTTTTAAATCGGATACCGAAACCAGAAGGTTTTGAAACCCGCAGAGGGCAAGCAGTCCATCAAGGAACTCTGGGTTTCAATGCTGCGCCTAGGGGCTGTTTCTGGACGCGCATGAGATTGAACATCGTCAACGATCCATCCCTGAAGGGATAAGCTTGTGACGAATCGTTTCGAGCAAGCTTCGTGATGACCCGCACGAGCAAAGCAGGAGCGATCCAGCGGAGCCATGTGAGGAGCACATGCAGAAGCGCCCTCGGATGTTAGTCCAGGGCTCTGCGGCAAACAGTTAAACTGGTGTGAGGATTTAGGCCAGTGCCGTTTGCATACAAAACGACTCCGTAGCCTCGGCTCAGAGACCATGACCGTCGAAAGCGGAGCACCTTGGGTTCCCAACAGAGTCTCTAACGAGACTGACAGCCAGGGCTCGACACTGCTAGCTGGCTCCCAATGCCTCCACTCCTCCAAGGACGTAGTTTCCAAGGGAGCAAGAAGTGAGGAAAAACCGTCCTGCACCAGCAAGACGGCTCTGCGTACCCTATCCCCTCTTCGACCCAGCGCCTTGCAGCACAAAGTCGCAGGAACAGTCTTAGAAGCGAACCCCGATCCCACCATAGAAGGCGAGAAGATTCTCGAATCCCTGATCGGTCCCTAGAAGAGTCATATTTCGCACATACACTTTGATGTGGAACATTTTTCCAAAGTGAAACTTTTGTCCAAGCCCTAGGTTCAGCACCACGTTGTTACCGGCCTGTGCATTGGGGCGTCCCCCGATTCCGTAGAATTGGGGCTGATCTGGTAATGCTCCGATCTTGGCATTGTTAGCAGCTGCTTGAGCCGGATCGTTGGGTGGCACTCGATTCGGATCAGGATCGATGTAGACGCCACGAGGCAGGTTACCATTTTTCAAGATCTCCTGCTTCGGATAGTACTTCGAACCCACGATACCGAGACCCAGCTCCGTAAAGAGATCGAAGTAGCTCGTGCTGCTGAGATAGATCAATTGCTTACCGTAAACGGGTGTCCACACGACATTGCCAAGCAGTACCTGTTGAATCTCTCGAATGGGAACGTAGGCGGGTCCGTAGCGTGGAAACTGATCGTTATCAACATCGGTCCCTTTGAGTAAACTCACATCCCCACATGCTACACCGACTTCGTTTTTGGGATCGTAGAAGAAGTTTTCGATACAGAATCGCTCAGGCTTGTCATTGTTGACGCCACTGCTGACATCAAGACTAAATCCAAGATTCTCGTTCAGAAAGTAGGTTGCACTCCCACCGATCAAGAAGGTGTTGATGTAGGACTGGTTCATGATGAAGCCGATCTGAGGCGCACTCACCTCAAATCGTTCGGCTTTAGGATAGAGCTTGCCCATCACCACATCGCGGCCTTCAGTCGCTTTCCGGTAATCAGCAGCCTGAAGGGGCGACTGCCAAAGACCGTACAGAAGCCAAGTGAGCATGGAGACACGCGAAAGGCGGTACATCATGAATCCTCATCCTATCGTGAAGCGCAAAGCTCCGTATCGGGAAGAGGACCGTGTGCTGTACCACGTTCCCCAAGCAGGGAAACGGGAACCGGTTTGACTCCTCGCGAGCCTTACTGAGCCATCGCCTTAAAGGCAGTTTCTAATTCGGTCAAACGCAGCGCGCCAGCTTCCTTGGCCCTCTTGAGATCCTGCTCCGTCGCGGCAGCAGGTAGAGACTTATAGACGGAAAAGTAGAACTTGATCTTAGGTTCCGTCCCTGATGGTCGCGCGCTGACCTTGGAGCCATCGCTCAAGATAAATTGTAGCACGTTCGAACGAGGCAAGGGGATAGGGGTCGACTGGGTGACTCGACCTTGATGCATAGCGAATTCTTGCTGTTTTTCCAAATCCCGCAGTTTTTCCAGTGCAGAGCCGGCGATTTCCCGGGGAGCTTCCGCACGCAAGCGTTCCATCATCCGGGCAATCTTTTCCGCCCCCTCACGCCCTGGGAGCGTGACGGTGATCAAAGATTCCAGAAACACGCCATGCCGCAGGTAAAGTTCGTCAAGGACCTGACTGAGGGTCTTTCCCTGTGCCTTGTAATAGGCAACCATCTCAGCAGCGATACAGCACGCACTCACGGCATCTTTATCGCGTACGAAGCTGCCTGCGAGAAAGCCATAACTTTCTTCCCCTCCGCAGACGTAGGTACGATAGGGTGTATTCTTACCTGTTTCAATGTCATCGATGAGCTGACAGATCCACTTGAATCCTGTCAGCGTCTCCTCACACGTAGCTCCATAGTGAGCGGCGATTTTTTCTTGCTGGTCCGTCGTGACTATCGTTTTGATCACCAGGGGCTGTGCTGGCATCCGACCACGAGCCTTCAGTCCGGAAAGGTAAAAATCGATGAGCAAGGATCCAATCTGATTGCCATTGAAGATGCGATAATCGTCTCCCTCTCGAACGACGATACCGATCCGATCTGTGTCAGGGTCGGTGCCGAGCACCAAGTCAGCTTTGAGCTTGCGGCCCAGCTCGACAGCCATCGACATCGCTTCCGCTTCTTCGGGGTTGGGATATGTGACAGTCGGGAAGTTGCCATCTGGTTTCGCTTGCTCCGGTACCACCGTTACATCCCGAAAGCCAAATCGCTTCAAGGCTTCCGGTACCGGATAAGCACCCGTCCCATGCAAGGGTGTATAGACAATCTTGAAGCCTGCACGTCCTTCTTGACGGACAGAAAGGCCCAAGACTTCTTTGAAGTAGGCTTCATCGAATTCCGCACCCACCTCTTCGATTAGACCCTGGCTCTTACCTTCGGCAAAGCTCACAAAGCGGATGGCCTCGTAAGATGTAAGGGCTGCGTAACGAGCGATCACAGCATCATCGTGGGGTGGCACGATTTGGCCTCCTGTTCCCCAGTACACCTTGTAGCCATTGTATGCGGGTGGATTATGGCTTGCTGTCACGCAGATCCCGCCCTGACAGCGGTAGTGGCGAACCATGAACGAAAGCATTGGCGTCGGCCGCATATCGCGAGTGATGTAAGCTTTTATCCCGTTGGCGGCCATCACACCCGCCGTTGCTTCGGCGAACTCGCGGGAGTAGTGGCGAGAATCGTAAGAGATGGCGATACTCTTGGTGCCACTCGAGTAGTAGCTATTGAGATAATCCGCGAAAGCTTGGCTGGCTTTACGCACGTTATAGATGTTCATACGCGAGCTACCCGCCCCGAGCAAACCCCGCAAGCCCCCTGTTCCAAACTCGAGATCTCGGTAGAAACGCTCGGTGAGTTCGTCCTCGTTCTTGGCCTCGAGCAAGGCCCCAATCTCGTGACGAGTGGCGGCATCAAATACGGGGGATGTGGCCCAATAATTGGCGAGTGCGACGATCTTTTCTTGCAAGTGGCACCTCTTCGTTTGGCTGAGTGACGCTGTGTGCTGGGCACACAAGGTCATACAAACACAAAGAGGCGCCTTGCTCAATCAGTCTAATTGTGGCCAACCTTCAAGACCCTGCAAAGGCCCCGTAGCCGAACGACAGGATTGGGGATAGGTCAGAAGAAATGCTATGCCAAGCCCGTTCATGCGGAAATCGCCACAGAGTTTGCGACCCGCGACCGGAGGATTGACATCGAGCCCAACGGTCGGCAAATTGATGAGAATATTCGGAGCCTTGAGTCGTGGAGCCCAGGCCTCGACGCTGCCTTCGGGACCGACCAGCGAAGTCACAAGTGCTGCCTCGGTGTTGTTTGCAGCAGCAATGGCCTGATCGACATCCTTGTAGCGATAGATGGCTACATCGGGGCACATCAGAACGTTTGTCTGATAAGAGGTACTCGCTTCGAGTTGCTCGAAGTAATGGATCCCCGGCGTGACAAAATAGCCCGAAGTACCGGTATTGTAGACCTTACCCCAGACCCAGGTGTCGGTGGCTTCCCGCTTGGCCATGGTTTGATAGCGTAGAAACTTATCCACCGCTTTCTGTGCGTACAGTGGCCCAAGATGCGGCGACTGTTTATCATCGGTCGGACCGATCTCCAAAGCCCTGACGATGCGAATCATCTCCTTTTTGAAAGCTTCCATCATGCTCTCGTGGACATAAGCTCGGCTGGTTGAAGTGTTGAGCTGACCCGCAGTCTTGATCGCACCATAGAGGACACAGCGCACCGCTTCCTTGACATCAGCTGCCTTATCGACGATCACCGAGTTCTTACCACCCGATTGTAGGAGCAACTGGCGGCCTAGAACAGCTCCCTGATCCCTTCGGATCGCATCACAATGTTCCCGCGACCCTGAGTAGATCACGGCCTGGATCCGTCGATCACTCAGCGCTTTGCTAAAGGTCTGGTAGTTACCAAACACGATATTGACTGCGCCTCGCGGCAGTTCGATTTTATCGAGAATATAAGCGAACAGAGCGCCACAGAGGACGGCATGAGAGGACGGCATGAGCACGAGAGGCGAGGCTGCGATGAGCCCGCCAGCCAAACACTGCACAAACGTCGCTAGAGGTGTCGAAAAAGGCAGGAAGGCGATCGTCATACCGTTGGGTTGCAAACGAAAGCGGATGTCCGGGTATGCCAGTCGAGTCGGACCCAGCAGAGCCTCGAGAATCCGATCTCGTTCGGCTAGCACAGCATCGAGCTGCTGCAGGGAGCTCTTGAAATCGGCCTGGGCCTCCCACCGAGGCTTCCCTGCTTCCACCGACAGGGCATCGACGAGGTAATCCTGATAATCCGTCAGCACCTGCCTGATGCGCGTGAGACAGTCGATTCTTTGCTCGAGAGTCCACGAAGCCAGCTCCCGCTGGGCATTCTCCGCGGCATCGATGCCACTTTCGACAATTTTCTTACTGACGAGAACTTTGACGATCCCTTCCCCCCGCGAAGGGTTGAAGGAGCCGGGAAGGACTTCGGCCCGTGGGTCTTGAACCCATTCGCCACCGATGTAATGTCCCGGAAAATCGAGAGGAAAGCTGCGCGCTCGGAGCGCCTGACAAAAAGCTTCGAAGCCCATGGGTTACCCCCTCTTGTCCGCGGTAAGGACGCGTCTTCGTCGCTCTAAAGGAAAAACGGCCTCCGTGTCTTCTAGCCGCTTCATCCTCTTTTCGACATTCTTTCGGCGATTCTGAACTTACCGCCATTTTACTGAGACAGAACGGCGAAGTCTAAGAGATTTTTTCTCAAAACAACAGGTTCCCCTGATCCCGCCGCTATTTTCCCACACAGAAGTCACGGAAGATTTTATCCAAAACATCTTCGACATCAACAGAGCCAAGAATTCCACTTAGTGCCCGAGCTGCATTTTGCAACTCGAAGGCTAACAGTTCATCATAATGCCCCTGCTCCTCGGCCGCAAAGAAAGCTTCTAAATCTTTCCGAGCGCTTGCCAAAGCGACCAGATGTCGGGTTGAGCTGACGAAGGGCTCCTCATTCAATTGTGCCAGATAACCGTCAACCTGCCGAACAATCGCCTCTTCCAACCGCTCGAGCCCCTGCTCAGCCTGACAGGAGATAGGCAGGTAACCCTGAGCCCAAGGAGGCACACCAAGGTCAGCCTTGGTCAGCACGTCGAGGCATTTATCAGGGCCGAGCTGTTCCTTCAGTGCCACGGCTGCAGCTCGATCCTCCGGAGAGGCATCGGCGGCGAGGAGCAGAAGCACCAGATCCGCTTCCTCTGCCAATTGCATCGAACGGGCGATACCCATGCGCTCGATCCGATCACCCGTATCGCGCACACCTGCTGTATCGATAAGTCGAATCAAACGTCCCCGGACCCGACAGGGCTCCTCGAGATAATCACGTGTCGTCCCAGCGACCTCTGTCACGATCGCTCGCTCCTGCCCGAGCAGGGTATTCATCAACGTCGACTTACCCATATTCGGCTGCCCGATAATCGCAACCATCAGCCCTTGAGCAGCAACCCGACCCGAGCTGTAGCTCTTTTCTAGCCGCTGGATACGGTCCAAGACGGTTTCGACCTTCCCTTTCACAATGCCGAGGTCCACCCCTTGAGTGTCGCCCTCCTCGGGAAAATCGATACGTGCGGCCAGGTACGCGAGAGCTTCGATCAACCCGGAGCGGAGTTCTTCAATCGCCTTAGCAAAGCGTCCGGTCGCCAGCTGTCGTGCCGCGAGCCACTGCTGATGGGTACTAGCCGATACCAATTGTTTGATACCTTCTGCCGCACTCAGATCCATCTTACCGTTAAGAAAGGCGCGCCGAGTGAATTCGCCCGGCTCAGCAGGACGAAAGCCGTGCTGCCAGAGGACCTGGAGAATTCTCTGCACGATGTAGGGCCCACCATGACAAAACAACTCTGCTGCGTCTTCCCCAGTGAACGAATGGGGTCCGGGAAACGTGACCACCATCAGCTCATCGATCACTGTCCGCTGCTCGGGATCGAGAAACTCCGCCATCATCATCTGACGAGCTCGGATCGTCGTGCTGCGCCGCCTCAGGTGAGATTCGAGACGATCGAGACAACCCTTGCCACTGATCCGGATGATGGCAATGGCAGCAGCACCCGCTGCTGTCGCTAAGGCAGCTATGGGTTCCTGAATAGAGGAAAGCCCGGCGTAAGCCGGGCTTTGGGAGCTATCAACCTGTGCTTCCAAATCAGCGTTCATCACCAGTCTCTTGATCGTCTTTCTTGCGAATAGGAAGGATCATCAGCTTGCGATTCGGTCCCGTACCTATCGATTTCGTGTAGACACGTTCGTCCTTGTCGAGGGCCATGTGAATGATCTTCCGGTCGTAGGAACTCTTATAATTCAAAACAATGGGTCGTTTGTTCTCATGAACCTTCTCAGAGAGATCTCGAGCGAGCTCGACCAGATCGGTCTCGCGCTTGCGGCGCACGCCTTGGACATCCACAAAGATACGGAAGGGCAGCTCCCGCTTGATGTGCCGAGGTTTTTTTCTCAGAATGTGTTCCAGCGCCTCGGCTAGCTTGCTATTCTTGACCATTTGACTCGCAAGATATTCGTCATCGCAGTCCAAGACGAGGCGACCCTGATCCAGATCAGCTCGGACCTGGACCGAACGCCCACAGATCGCACTGCAGATGCCCTCGCAGAATTGGGCGAGATCTTTCTTCAAAGCTTCAACTTCAGCTGGACTTAGTTCCTCAACCTCACCACCTTCGTCACTCAGGATATCATCGATGTCGATATCCTTTTTCCAAGCTGCGATCTCGATCTTCTTGGCAAGAAAAGCAAAGAGCCCGCCACCGCCTTGAGACACCACCCGATAGTCGACGAGGCTCTGATCGATTTGGAGAATATTGGCAGCCTGGGATAGGGCCATATCGAGGGTCTTTGCAGTGACGCGAACTTCATTGGCTTTATTTTGCATCTATTTCTCCTCTGTGCATCGAGCCGATACCCCTATTCTACAGTTAGCAACAGGAGTTTGAACACTGGCTTGACAGCCAGACGTACTCGAAGGGGTCTCGAAAGCTTGAGGCTCAACCCCTTCCGTGTTTTCACTTTTTCAGCCGAATTGCTTGGCCAGCTTCCGGTTCAGCCACTGTTGCTGCAAAATGGAAACGATGGTGTTGGTCATCATATAAAGGACCATACCCGCTGGCAGTGACAGCATCATAAAAGTGAAAATAATCGGCATCATTAACATGATTCTTTCTTGATTCTTATCCATACCAGGGTTGGGAGTCAATTTTTGTTGTATGAACATCAGGACGCCCAAGAGCAGTGGCGTTACGTAGTACGGATCACGAGCGGCCAAATCCTGCAGCCAACCGTAGAAAGGTGCATGGCGCAATTCGATAGACTGCGAAAGTACGTTATAGAATGCGATGAACACAGGAATCTGCGGCAAGATCGGCAAACAGCCTTTAAAAGGATTGACTTTGTTCTGAGACATGAAGGCCATGAGTTCGCGCTGCTGCCGTTGCGGATCGTCTTTGAATTTTTCCCGCAGTTTGTTCATCTCCGGTTGCAGCTTTTGCATTTTTTTCATCGAGACGGCGGCTGATTTCGTCAGAGGATAAAAAAGCATTTTGAGGAGTAATGTTATCAGGATGATCGCGATCCCCCAATTGGACACGTAGGTATGGATCACCTGAAGACCTTTGAGCAGAGGTCGAGCGAAGAATGAGAACCAGCCGAGCTTCAAGGCTGTGGTTAAGGACGATTGCTGGGCTTCGAGGGCCGCACTTTGCTTGGGACCGAAATAACCCGCTAGCTGGATTTCCGTGGAAACTCCTGGCTCGACCAGACCGAATCGCTGATAAGCTGTCAGGGTGATCGGACAGTAGAAGCTGGACGCCTGCGCAGCTCGGTCAAGAGTGTAGCTTAGGGGCTGATCCTTCGACCATAGCAGCGAGAGGAAGTAGTGCTTATCGATTCCGATAAAGTCAACTTTTTCGTTATTAAGAGAGAAAGCTGCACCCTCACCGTCCTTGCAGTAATCGGCGATCAGCTTGCTGGTGTACTTCGCGTTGATGCTGTGAACGAAGCTATGATCGCGACCCGCATAAGCCATAGGATTGAAGATGCTAGTACTACCCTGGGGGACAGCCACGTTTTCTTGGATCAGGACACCGCCCGTGAGCTCCTGGGGCTGATCACTGGTGTTTTTGAAGGTCACGGTCACGTCGATCCCGTAGCCTTGGTCAGGAACCATGAAAGCCTGTGTGATCTCCCAAGGGCCGTTTTTACGTGTGAAGCGGATGCTGTTGCCCTCACGAACCGCCGTAAACCCTTGCCGGCCGAGACGATCGGCAATCTGGGGCGTCCCCTGAACCACCAAGGGGCTATCGAGAATTTCGACAGGAAGTTTGTTGTCGAGATCCTGTGAGTACTCCTTCAGTTGGATGCTAGAGATCGCAGACGTGTTTTGATCGAAACGCAAGGTCCGGGTTGCGGTCTCGAAGACCAGATCGCTCGCGGACAAGGCGAGTACTTCGGCCGGGGCTTCTGGATCAACTGGCGCAGGTGCAGCAGCTTCAGGAGTGGCTGGGGGAGTCACACCCGCAGCCGGCGCCTGCTCGGGCCGTGATTCGCTTTCCACCTTGGTCGTCTGCTGCCCCGCATAGTACTCAGGGTACTTTTTCTGCAGGTAAGCCATGTACCCCGTGAACAACACGATGCACAAAAAGATCGCGACGATCGATTTCTTATCCATATTCATGGCAGGTCTACTCCTCCGGGATGCCAGGGGTGACATCGTAAAAGACGACACGTTATTTTTCTGAGAGCATGCGGGAAGGGATACTCTTCCAAGCAGGAGACTGCGTAGCGGGAACAGCTCGGATAGAAGCGGCAACGCGGCCCCAAGAGGGGTGCGATGAAGATCTGGTAGATCCTGATGGGCCACACAAACCAACGTCCGATCATCGGCAGCAATTCCTGACTAGAGCCTCGGCAGACGTGAACATGTTCGATTTGCTGGTTGGTCCGCACCTCTCCTGAGGTCTACGGCAAGCAACCAGGCCGGTGGTTACGAAAGACTAGGGTGGACGGGCGCCGATTCACCTAAAATCGACTTCCGGTGCAGACGTCTAAGCGGCAATCTGCGACGATCACACGCTCGCCGTACTGCAATCCCGAGGACGCAGCACGAAGCCATCTGACGGTCCCAGTTTCTCGCGGTTCAGTCGACCCATAAGCTTCTCGAGGCCTTCGCGCAACGATCGCTCCAAAACGGCAAAATCCGCATCGGCGGCATGACCACGAGCGATGACCACGATGTCCAGACCCTGAGGCTTGTGGGGGAGATTTCTAAAAAGCTCCCGAAGCCGTCTACGGACGCGATTGCGCTCCACGGCACCACCGAGCTTCTTCGAGACGATGAATCCGATGCGAGACAAAGGGAAATCGTTACGACGGCCGATCACCACCATGTGCGGGGTCACGATTTTCGTTCCCTCGTCCATAGTCCGGGTGAATTCCAGCCGCCGTAGCAGTCTTTGCTCTTTAGAGAATTCCGTCATGCAACAAACCCTGGAGCCACTGACCCCAGCATTCGCATGGGATTACTTCTGATAAATAGTAGGAACGAGACGCTTGCGGCCTTTGGCGCGGCGACGGCTCAGAACCGTGCGGCCACCTGGGGTCTCCATACGAGCTCGGAATCCGTGAGTCCGTTTGCGCTTCAAATTGCTGGGTTGAAAGGTACGTTTCATTTTGGTCTCCTCAAGAGCTTGGCCCAACTCGGTAACAGGTTGCTATTGCTGCGAACTTTTTAACGCCGCATTGGCTTCAACGTTGGGACAGCCGCGAGACTTTAGCAGAAGACCTAAAGCCTGGCAAGGCTTCTAGAATTCTTCGTGTTCGAAAGCCGCAAAAAATCGATCAAACCTGTCGTTTTCGCTTGCGGCTTTGCCCTTGCGAGGGTAGATATAGCCAAAATGGCATCAAGGAGCTCGGACATGGCCCGTCTACTATCTTTTTTCATTTGTCTTTTCATAGTGTTATCGGCCACCTTCCAAGCCCCGCTTCAAGCCACAACAGCCTACGCCCTCGAACTCCAGCCGGTGCGCATCCAGTTCTCCAGCGACGATGCCGTCCAGATCTCTTATCTCGAGCCTTGCGGCACGGAGTTCGCTGGCTTGCTCTATCGAGGCCAAAAGGATGGCGTTCTTGAGGTCGCCGTTGTCACCCGGCGCTTCCATGCACGCTGCCTCAGCATTACGGGCATGCAGGAGATGACGATCCCCTTCGTCCGAGCCTCTCGCTATAGCGCGGTCGTCTCCATGCAGCCAAGCGTTGAACCCCTGCTTCTCAAACATGCAGCGACACAAAGCCTCCATCTCGTTCGCCGACTCGAAAGGGACACGCTGCATGCCGTCTATACGTCACAGTGTGGGTCTCCCGTCGGCCTCTTTGTTCAAGCTCAGGCCAGTGGCTATCGCTTCGGAGTCCTCGAAAGCAGCACCTTGCGCCCCAGCACCTGCAATCGCACGACGCAGGTGTTCAGCATCAGCCGTTTGGACGCAACAGGCCTGGAGCAGCTCACCCCCCTTGCGAGCCAGAACGAAGCAAGCGAACCCCTCTACGAACTCCGCCGGGTGCCGGTCCACACCTTCACGGTAGCCACGCGAGGCGATCGCCGCCAGTTGCAGGCCTACTACTTAAGACGCTGCAATGAGGCTCCCATTGGCTTGGTTCGTCAGGAGCAGGACGTTCGCCTGAGGCTCTCCATGCTGGTCGCGGTCTATCCTGAGATGTCATGCCCCCAAGGGAGTCCCAAGAAGATCTGGACAGCCTGGAACGAGGGTCTTGAATTAGACGCACACCGTGTTGTCGAGCGTGTGCAACCGGCGGCTGATGAGAAGGTGAGTCTGGTCCGACCAACCGCCTACAATCTGGGCCAAAGCTTGAACCAAACCCGAGTCGAAGTCAAAGCTCTAAGCTCCTGCCAACGCGATCTAGGGTTAGTCACCCGCACAAGTTCCTCGGGGCTTGCGATTGGTATTTTGCAGCTGCAGGATGCTCAGCCGTGCAATTCACCTCTGAACAAGGTAACCTATGCCTACGAGTGGAATACCCCGCCGAACGCTCGCCGTGATGTGAAACCGCTTGAGCTCGTGGGGTCCTGATCAGGATTGCTCCGTGCGCTGTACAATCAAGCTCCAGGCTGCTGCACTGCAGCACAATTATCGTGTCTTTCAACAGCTTGTTGGACCTCAGACTCAAGTTGTCCCCGTCGTCAAATCTAATGCCTACGGTCATGGTCTCAAGCAGGTTTATCAAGCGCTGGCCGAGATTCATCCCGGCTGGTTCGCGGTCAACTATCTGGAAGAGGCCGAACTCCTTCGCTCGCTTGGCTATCGCGATGCCATCATGGTCGTGGGACCAACCCGGGCCGATCAATTGCCGTATGCTCAGCAGCTTGAGGCGGATATCTTTTTGGTGGAGCCCAAGCTTTTGGACGCTTGGCTAGCCATGGATTCCCAGCACAGGCCTCGGGCCCACATCAAATTCGACACTGGCATGTCGCGGCAAGGATTTTTACCGGAACAAGTCCCCCATCTGCTCACAAAGCTCAAAGGTCGCGCCGAACATCTCATCGGGATTTGCAGTCATTTTGCAAACGTCGAAGACGTACTCGAGCAGACCTATGCGCTCCAGCAGCTGCATAGCTTTGAAGCGCTAGTCGAGTGTTTCCACACCGCAGGATTGCAGCTCATGCCGCATATATCCGCGAGTTCATCGGCTCTTCTGATGCAAGCCAGCCGCATGGCACTCGTGCGCATCGGTATCTCGACCTATGGCCTTTGGCCTTCGCGAACCACCCAGCTCTCGTTTGTGCAGAGTGGTGGATCCCGGGTCGAACTCAAGCCCGTACTACGGTGGGAGACCGAGGTCGCGATCGTCAAAGAGGTTCGGGCTGGACAATTCATCGGCTACGGTTGCACCTACAAAGCTCTGCGGGACATGACTATCGCAGTCCTACCGGTTGGTTATTATGAAGGCTATCCTCGTCTTTGTAGCAATCGTGCCCACGTTCTGATCCAAGGACAAAGATGTCCTGTGGTGGGGCGCATCTGCATGAACATGATGATGGTCGACATCTCGCACCTGAGTTCCGTCGCGGTGGAAACACCTGTGACGCTGATCGGTCATGACGGGAACGAACATATTGATGCAAGCCAGATTGGTGATTGGGCTGATACGATTCATTATGAGGTCCTGACCCAGCTCAATCCCGGCATTCCCCGCGAGGTAGACTCGTCATGCTGAACCCCCAAGCGCTTTGTCAGCTGGAATTTCATACGGTCGATCTCGAGGCTTCCCTGCGCTTTTTCGCGGCGACCTTTGGCTGGCAGCCTGTACCGATCACATTACACGAGTATGTGGTGCTGGCCGTACCGGACGATTGTCCCTTCGGCATCAGCCTGGTCAGTCACGGACCTCAAGCCAGCAGCGAGTCTCGCCTTCAACAACCGGTGGTCCCTTATTTCCGCTGGGAAGGATCCGTGGAAACACTGCTCACTCTTGTGACAAGATACGGAGGAAGGGTACTAGGGGGACCTCGTCTCATTCCCGGCTACGGTCAGGTCTACAACCTAGTCGATCCCGGCGGGATCCAGCTAGGCATCTTCGGTCCAAGCTGAAGCCAGTCTCAACCGAGAGCCTGGTTGAACCCGAGCCTTGGGAGGGGACGTTGACTAAGTGCGAACCTCAATCTGACCTTGAGCGTTGAGATAGATACCATCGGCTACACGTCCACCAGGGAATTCCTGGACGTTCACGACCTTCCAACCACGCTCCACGTAGGCCTCAATAACAGCCTGGCGTACGCGTCGGTTTTCTGCCGACTCGTCTTTGAGGAAGGGAGCTAGATGCTCGCGGGTGGCATCAAGCTTCTGGGCGATGAGCAACTCAGCTGCTGCAAAGCGAACACGCTCGTCTGGATCTTTGAGAAAGTGCGCGATCTGATCGACCGAATCGGGAATCGCATACTCACGGAGATAGCACAGAATGTCATAATTTTTATCGACGGCACCCTGATCGAAGGCGACATCTTTGAAATTGAGAGCGCTTTTCAGACATTCCACCACGACTGAATCCTGGCCAAGCTCCTTGAGGACTTTGATCGGCCAGGCGATGCGCTGGGTCTGTTGCAACCAAGTCTTCAGGAAAGGAACGGCTTCCTCACTGAAGCGAGCGATACCCTGCAGAGCTAACTCTTTCTCGCGGGTATCGTTGATTCCATGTTCGAGACTATATTCGAAACGAGCCAGCAATTGTGGAATGGCCTCATCAGCCTTGCTCACATCTTCGGCAAGAAACTGCAGGGCAGCCCAGCGGTCATCACGGATCGCTTTGGGATTCTTGACCAATTTGCCTGCGCGCTCGATGCGCTTGCCGTGCCGCGAGGCAAAGTATTCTTTTACATTTGCGATCAAACCCATAACAGCGTCCTACCTTCACAAGTTAGTCAATCCAAGACCGGACATACATCCATCACGACAGTCTCGCCAAATTGCTCCTGAAGATCGCGCTTCACCCCGCTCATCAGCGTGAGACGCGATGAAGGACAGCCCTCGCAGCCTCCGCCCAGGCGTACGGAAGCGATTCCATCCTGATAGCTTTCGAGGCGAGCGAAGCCAGAATGCAGAGCCAGCATATTCGAAACTGGCCCTTCCAGATAGATGGCAATGTCGCGCGCAATCCCCTCAAAGAGGTCCGAGGTGGCGGCTTCCTGCAGGTGTCCCTGCTCGTTAAAACCAAGGAGCACTCGCATGGCCTCTTCAGCTTCGGCCGCCGACGTCCCGCTGGTCTGACGACCCGAGGGCTCGTGCGTTGCTAGCCAATGGTGCTCGTCCACCTGGTGGAGGGACACGGCCGGTAATTGCGACATCATAATTCATCTTTCCAATGTAGCGGGACCCGAGAGTCCGTCGATTTATCTCATCTCTCCTACAGGAGTCAGGTCCTCGGATCAAGGATGCTTCTCGTAACATGAGGCTTTCCCCTCATCTGTCAAGCCCGTCTGGTGCCTTTCTCCGAAAATGCGTATAAAGAACTTCCGCTCCCAGCCGATTTTGCAGAAGGAGATTCACCATGCAGCGACGAGCCGAGTCGGTAGCCGCTATACTTTTGGCCGCAGGCAAAGGCACGCGGATGAAAAGTGCAACACCCAAAGTCCTCCACACCCTCTGTGGGACCCCTATGATTGGCCACGTCCTTAGGACGGTGCAGGAGTTGGGACTGACCAAGGTGTGCGCCGTGATTGGCGGCGATATTCCGGCCTTGCAGACTTACCTCGAGGCCAAAGCGGCGATGACCCTCACGGTCCAGTCCGATCGACTCGGTACCGGGGAAGCGGTCGCGTGCGCGGGATTTGGTCTCAAAGATACTCCGGTCCCCTCCTACGCCAAGGGTCATGCACTCAGTGGTCCAGCCCTTGACTGCCGTTACGTTCTTATCTGTGCCGGCGACACACCAGCTCTCGAAGCGACCGTACTCGAGCAGTTTTTACTGTTTTGTGAGGAACGGAAGAGCCGACTGGCTGTGCTAGCCATGGATCATGCGGAACCCTTCGGTTATGGGCGGATCCTGCGGGATGCAGCTGGGCAGCTCTTGGGCATCGTCGAGGAAAAAGATGCCAGCGCGGATGAAAAACGCGTGCGGCTTTGTAATTCCGGAGTGATCTTTGCCGAGAGAGATCATCTGTTTCAGCTGCTCGCCCAGCTCACACCGAACAATGCCCAGCGCGAGTACTATCTCACCGACTGCTTCTATCTCTCTCGTCAGGCTGGTGTCGCAGCCGATGTCTTCGTCACCGATCGTTACGAATCCTTCGACGGCGTGAACAATCGAGTTCAACTAAGCTCCCTCGAAGCACGACTGCAACGTCGTCTCCGCGATCGCTGGGCAATGGAAGGCGTGACATTTCAATTGCCTGAGACTATCTATCTCGAGGACAGCGTCATTTTAGGAGAGGACGTCCGCGTTGGACCGCACTGTACCTTGCTAGGTCAAACTCGGATCGGGCGAGGCGCGGAGATCGGTAGCCATGTGTTCTTAAAAAATGTAATCATTCCGGATGGCACTCTCGTTCCTCCCGGGACTGTCAGGCAAAGCCCTTAAGCCCTTGCCTACCATCTGTTTTTTGTCGCCCGACCCAGCCGGGCACGTCGCAGCAAAGGATTGATATTCTATGTGCGGAATCATAGGTTACATCGGCTCCAAACCCTGTGTCGACATCGTCTTCGACGGACTCAAACGCCTCGAGTATCGCGGTTATGATTCCGCAGGAATTGCTGTTCTGCATGATGGTCAGATCGTAACCAGCAAGGAATCAGGCAAACTCGAAAATCTCCGGCCCCTTCTAGCCCAGTTGCCCCGAGAGGCGCGCATCGGCATCGGCCACACTCGCTGGGCCACCCATGGGCTCCCGACACGGGATAACGCGCATCCTCATGTATCCGAGCGTCTGGCCTTGATTCACAACGGTATCATCGAGAACTACAAGGAACTGAAAGCTGAGCTTCAGGCCAAAGGCGTCAGGTTCCGTTCAGAGACGGACACAGAGGTCGTTGCGCACTTGATTGGCGAAGAGATCAAAACGGGACGCGATCCCCGCAGCGCCCTCAACCGGGTGATCAAGCGCTTGGAAGGCGCTTTCTCCCTCGCTCTCATCAGCGATCAGGATCCTCAGCATATTTACCTTGCTAAACAAGGTTCACCGCTCGTCATCGGCCTTGGTCAAGGAGAGAATTTCTTCGGCAGCGATGTCACGGCGTTCTGCACCTACACTCAAAAAGCTGTGTTTCTGCATGATGGAGAATGTGCCGCGATCAGTTCCAGCTCAATTGAGATTTGGGATCGCCAGGGTGAAACTGTGACGCCCAAAACCACCTTCATCCAGTGGTCGCCCGGTAGCGCCGACAAGCAAGGCTATCGTCACTACATGCTGAAAGAAATCCACGAGCAGCCCGGCGTCATCTCGAAAACGATTCATGCGTTTGTCCGCGACCAGACTCTCGATGCCTCCGCTTTGGGCTTGGATCAGATTGATCTGAGCAAAGTCCGCAGCATTCATATGGTCGCATGCGGTACCGCTTATTATGCGGCCATGACCAGCAAATACTTCATGGAACCAGCTCTTGGCTTACCCGTCAATGTTGAACTGGCAAGTGAGTTCCGGTATCGCGACCCACTCCTGCTTGGTCAGGGACAAACACTGGTGATCGCGATCTCGCAATCGGGTGAAACCGCCGATACCCTAGCCTGCCTGAAGCACGCGAGGGCCCAGGCTTGCCAAATCTTCAGCATTTGCAACGTAGCCTATTCCAGTATCCACCGGGAGAGCCATGGCAGCATCCTGATGCAAGCTGGCCCCGAGATCGGCGTGGCTTCCACCAAGGCCTTTACCTCACAAGTTCTCTGTGCTTACCTTTGGACTTTAGCAGCAGCGCAGAAGCTAGGACGCATGCCACAGGAAGCCGTAGACAAGGCACTGCAGGACCTGCAAAAGCTGCCGCTCTATATGGATCAAGCTTTGAACGTGGAAGAACACATCACGGAACTTGCCAATCAACTCTACGAGTACCCAAATTTCCTCTTCGTCGGCAGAGGTCCCAGCTATGTCATCGCCCTAGAAGGAGCTTTGAAGCTCAAGGAAATCTCCTACATCCACGCGGAAGGTTATGCCGCTGGGGAGCTGAAGCACGGGCCTATCGCTCTCGTGGATCGTCATATGCCCATCGTTGCCCTGGTCCCACGCGATCAGTACTATGAAAAGACGCTTTCAAACATCGAAGAGATTCGGGCTCGCGAAGGCCTTGTGATCGCTATTGCCGATGAAAAAGACGAACGGGTTCGCGAACTCTGCCAGCATGTTATCGCCTGTCCGCAGTTACCGAATCCTTGTTTCCAAGCTATTCTATCCACAGTTGCCGTACAGTTCCTGGCCTACTCGATCGCGATCAAGCGCGGTACCGACGTTGACCAACCACGCAACTTGGCCAAATCTGTAACCGTGGAATGATCGGGGGAGTTGCTGCGTGAATGCGCTGCTAGAACGTTTGAATCAGGTCCAGAGAACGGCCGTCCTCCACCGAGACGGCCCTTTGGTGATCTTCGCCGGTGCGGGCAGCGGCAAGACACGCATCATCACCACACGGATCGCTTATCTGATCGAACAGGGTGTCTTGCCCTGGGAAATCCTTGCCGTAACTTTTACCAACAAGGCTGCGGAAGAGATGCGGCATAGGGCTGAGGCCTTAGCTCCTGATGCGCGACGGGCGATGATCACAACCTTCCACGCTGCCTGTGCACGATGGCTGCGCGAGTTTGCGAGCGAGCTTGGCTTCGACCCACATTTCACTATCTATGACGACACTGACTCCAATCGAGCCCTGAAGAATGTCTTGAAAGAGCTGCATCCAAAGGCCGATCTGCCGACCCTCGTTGCCGAGATGAGGTCGTTCTTGCATTATATGAAGACAGCTGGACTCTTTCCCCACGAAGCAGAACAGTTTGCCTTGGATCATCCCCAACTGGTACCCACGGGCGGTGTGACGGTTTATCGTCTGTATCAAGAGTATCTAGCACAATGCAACGCCATGGACTTTGGCGATCTATTGCTGAATCTTTTGCTTCTTGTCCGCAACAATCAAAAGGTTCGAGACATCCTCAGCCAACGCTACCAGTATGTGATGGTCGACGAGTTTCAGGACACCAACCGCACACAGTTCGAAATCGTACATCACCTGACTCAAAGGCACCGAAACCTCGTGGTCGTTGGGGATGACGATCAGTCCATTTACAGCTGGCGAGGAGCCACACCCTCCAACATCATCGATTTTCAGGAAACCTACCCCGATGCCAAGCGTGTCGCACTCGAGCAAAACTATCGATGCACAGGCAACATCGTCAATGCTGCGAGCAAGTTGGTCGCTCATAATCTGAAGCGAGCCGCCAAAACCCTCTTTACAATGGCTGACCCAGGCGATCCGATCGGCGTGCACCTCGAGGCCGACGGCGAGATGGAGGCCTTTTGGATCGCAGAACAGATACAGACCGAGAGACGGACGTTTCCCTACGAAGATATCGCTATCTTCTATCGCACGAACAGCCAGTCTCGCTCTCTTGAAGAAGCTCTGCGCCGCTACAAGATTCCCTACACAGTCTATGGTTCACTTGAGTTCTACGAACGCCTTGAAATCAAAGATCTGGTCGCCTACCTTAGATTGATTGTGAATGAAAATGACGAGGTTAGCTTCTTCCGCATCATCAACACGCCGACGCGCGGATTGGGTGACAAGGCGGTCGAGCAGGTGCAGCAGTATGCACGCGGACATGGTGTAAGCCTGATGGAGGCCGTCAGGCGCATGGTCGCCTCAGGGACTCCGAAGATAGGCCCCAAACTGAAGTATTTCAGCGATCTCATGGCCGCTCTGAAGGCTGATATCCTGAGTCAGCCTTTGACCGAAACTGTCAAAATTCTGCTCGAAGCCCTCGATTACAGTGACTATCTTAAGAAAAAGTTTCCGGATCAGTACACAGATAAGATCGATAACATCCAGGAATTGGCTGCTGGCCTCGCGGAGTACCAGAAGCAGCATCCTGACAATGGACTCGACGATTGGCTGCAGGCGGTCTCCTTAGTCCGCGAGGACCCTGACACCGAACAGGTGAAAGGCGTCTCGCTCATGACCTTGCACATGGCCAAGGGTCTGGAGTTTCGGAGAGTCTATATTGCGGGGGTCGAAGACGGTCTGCTACCTCACCGCAACAGCGCCGAGGACCAGGGCAGTCTCGAGGAAGAACGACGGCTGCTCTATGTTGGCATCACCCGAGCCAAGGAAAAACTTTCGCTCACCTGTGCTCGTCGTCGGCGAAGCTACAACACGGAGATGGTCAATCCCCCGTCGCGCTTTCTCAAGGAGATCCCCAAAGACTATCTCGAATTCAGCATGAAGGCCCGGGAAGTCTTCGAGCCCCAGTCACAGGCAGACGAGGGACTACGTTATGTGTATCCAGACGAAGAAGACGAGGCAGAATTCCACGAGGGAAGTCAAGTCTTTCATCCGACTTATGGGCCGGGGATTGTAGAGGGATTCGACGATCATTTCGGTCATCGCAAGGCTATCGTCAAGTTCCGAGACTTTGGCTATCGCAAGATCAGGCCTAGCCAGCTCCAATGCCGCTAAACGCCAGCCCTCTGAGGAGGGCTTAGCACCTTTCATGTTTCCCATCGCTCACTTTATTCCATAAAATACCAATCCCACCCCTCGATCGCCCGAATGCACTTGGGACACCAGGATGGTCCTTCCTGCTTCAAACGTCTGCCACGACCACGATCAGAGATCTTCTTTTATGTTACAATGAAGGGAATAGAATCTTAAGGGTAGGGTGAAGGACCAGATATGTGTATCCGCATTATCTATTTACTGACCCTCGTTGTTTTACTGGTCGGCACTTTAAGGGGTGAAGGCTCAGTCTTTGATTATTTCAAGCTGCAGAAAAGTTTAGGACTGCTCGATACGACGATTCAAAAACTCGAGTCAACCAACGTTGAACTCAGCGAAGAGATTCGGAAGATCAAAAGTTCACCTGAGTACGCTCGCAAAGTCCTGCGCGACAAGTATCACGTGACGGAACCCGACGAGAAGATCATATTTTTTGCTGACTGATAGGAGGAGAAGGGAATGCGCAGCATGTGGGGAGGCCTGCTGGCCTCAATGTTCTTGACAGCTTGTGGCAATGGAAATTTCAACCAGATCTTGGTCAGCGAGAAGCAGAAGAACGCGATCGATCAAATCCTAATCGAAGTGCGTTATGAATACGATAAGGGTAACTACGACGAGGCTTTGACCCTGTCGAACAAGGCTCTCAAGATCAATCCCTACGGGGAGGAAACCTTGGTGCTACGTTCTTATATCTACCTGAGCAAGGCTGGCCTCGACGGCTTTGGTCTTTCGAAAAATTTGATCGAACAGTCGGAAGCCGACAAGGCTAAGCCGTCAACCACCGGCAGCACCACGACCAAGGATGCCACAACAGAAAACTTCAACTCTCTTGCTTCCCTTATGAACATCAGCGCGAATGATTTCTCAGCCCTCGGGACCCTGAAGACGATCCCAAGTGCCGGCGTCGAATACTACGAGCCCAAGCTCGCGCCTGTTGCCCGGGAAGGAGGTAGCGCAATCGTCGAGGCACTTAATCTGGCGATAGCAGAAATCTGCCCCTTGATTCCCGATGTCGGTAAGAATGTCGATGATCCGCGCCATGACTGTCCCGATGCCCCTGAGGCCCCCCAATCCACCGGCCGCTCTCTCTTCGCCTGGTCCTTAGCTCATCTGGGTGAAGCGATTGCATTCTACACCGTCGTGCTTTACGATTCTAACGGGGACGGCATCCCTAATATTCAGGAAGTCTCCAAGCGTATCCCGCAGGGTAACGTCGCTGATTTAGTCGCCCGACTGGCTGCCCTGACCTCCGTGATCAACGCGATCTTTCCGACCGGCGACTCCGCAGCTGACTCCATGCTGAATGCGATGTTCGACAACCTGCAGACCACCAACAATTCGCTCCAGGCCGCCGGCATCCCCGCGTCTGTCACCGACTCGATCTCGAAATCCATCGATAATTTGCAAACAAAGATCAATACGATCGGTGGGCAAAGTAGCTCTAATGCTGCAGGCGTCCAGAATGAAGCTTTGCGCAACAGTTTGACCACGGGAGTGGTCGCTGACTTAAAGACTAAAATCGAGGCTGCTACCTTTCAAGATGATGCACAAAAAAGGAAAGCCTGCTGCTCCTATCAGGCGATCAACTCAGGAGCTGCCAGACCCAGCACATGCCCGACGTACTCTCCCGCAGAGTGTACCGCGGCCCTATCTCAATAGCGTTCCAGGGAAAAGCCTCTAAGTTAAAACGCCGGGTTAACCCGGCGTTTTTTTTAAAGTTCGTCTTCGTCGCCTACTCCGCGGCCTGTCTTCTTCATCCGCTCCAGCTGTTCTTTGTACTTCACACTGTGGCGGCACCAGGGGCGCACCTCCAGACGACGTTTGGGAATCGGCTCGCCAGTTCCCTCACAGAAACCGTACTCACCTGTCCGAATTTTCTCGAGTGCATGCTCAATCTCACTCAATAACTTCCGGTCGCGGTCGAGAAGTTTAAACGTCAGATTTTGCTCGGTCGTGGCCGAGGCCAGATCAACTTCATCGAGCATCTCGTTTTTATCAAGTTCGATGTTGCCGCCTCGGACGAGCTGCTGCGATTTCTGCAGCAATTTTTCTCTCTCCTCCAAAAGCAGAGCCCGAAAGTGTTCGAGCTCCTCTCTCGTCAGGAACTCGTGATTATCAAGCGGATCGTAACTGGCCATTCACATCGTTCCTTTATGGCAGTTATGTCTGAAACATGAGTATCCATGGGGGCCAAATCGTAATAACAAATAGTAAATTCTTTGATCCAGAAATTCAAGCCATTAGCACAGATGCGAAGCTTCGGGGAACAGAGAACCCTGTGCACTCTGATCCAGATAGCCTTTCAACTCGTCCAGGACTGCCAAGGCCTGCATCGGCGTGGTTTTTAGCACATTTAACCGCTCAAGTCGCTCCACAATACTCTGTATGCCGCGCTGATGGGGTTGAGCCCCCCGGCTTGCCTCTTGCACAAAGGACGCTTCGAGCGGCGGTTGCTTCGTCTCGCGTTGGGGAGTAGGTGCAGAAGCGGCATGGCCCAAGGCCTCTGGATGCTCCAGATAACGCCTTGCGACCGCGATAATGGGTTCGGGAATTCCGGCCAGTCTTGCCACTTCCACCCCAAATGAACTACCGCTGGCTCCATCAATCAGCCGGTGCGTGAAGCGGATGCCTTGGGCTTCCTCCGCAACTTCCACCTGAGCTTGCCGAATCGAGGGCAAGCTCGACGAGTAGGGCACCAGCTCGTGGTAATGGGTCGCAAACAAGGTGTAGCAACGCAGCTGCCTGCTGATGAAGTCCAAGATTGCTGCCGCGATGGCTAGGCCGTCTTGTGTGGATGTTCCACGCCCCACTTCATCCAAAATGACGAGGCTTTTGTCCGTTGCGTGTCTTAAAATCTGCGCAGCCTCAGCCATTTCAACCATAAAAGTCGACTGACCGCGCGAGAGATCATCAGCCGCTCCGACGCGCGTGAAAACCCGATCGAACAGAGGCAAGGTGGCTTCAACCGCAGGCACGAAGGAACCGATTTGATGCAGCAATGCAGCCAGAGCCGTCTGACGCATCACAGTGGATTTACCCGCCATATTAGGGCCCGTGATCAGTAGCTGTTTTTTTTGTCGGCTCAGTAGCACATCGTTTGGCATGAAGGCATGCGCTCCGACAAAACGCTCCACGACTAGGTGCCGGCAGCCCCGGAGTTTCACTTCGCCATTTTTTGCGAGCTGCGGTCGCACCAGGTGAGCCTGTCGAGCCTTGTGAGCGAAGCTTTGTAAGACGTCGAGCAAAGCCAAGGCTTCCGCTACCGTTCTCAGTCGATGCTGATGGGCTGTCAGACCTTCGAGCAAGTCTGCAAACAGTTCTGCCTCTCGACGAGTCGCCTCCTCGGTAGCCGAAGCTAGACTCTCCCCTAGCTCTTCCAGCTCCATCGTCACAAAGCGTTCGTTGTTGACCATGGTCTGACGCCGAATAAAATGTGGCGGCACTTTGGTCAGGTTCGCCTTGGTGATTTCGATGAGCAGACCGTAGGACTTATGCTCTTTGATTTTCAAACTGCTGATGCCCGTCTCGCTTCGCAGCTTTTGCTCGTAAGTGTGAATCTGTTCCGCACCATGTCGCGACAGGTCACGCAGGCGATCGAAATCAGGGTCATACCCCACGCGAAAGACTTCGAGACTCCCAAGTGCTGCAGGCTCTTCACCCAGAGCTCCCTTGATCAACTCAAGCGGCTCCGTTGCCGCCTCGAGCGCTCGCGTGATTTCGCGTAACAGTGGGGCTGAGCTGGCTCCGACCACGTCCCTGAGTTCAAGACTCGCCTGAAGCCCCCGTCGGATCCACAGAGTATCAGGTGGTTGGGCCTTACGGGACAAGACGCGGGTGGTCAAACGATCCAGATCGGCACAAGCTTTGAGCCGATCCTGGACTCCCTTCAAAGTGTCGGACGGGTCACTCAAGAGAGCCTGCACTGCATCCTGGCGCTTTTGAATCCGATCGATATCGAGAAAAGGCTGACTGAGATCATACCGTAGGAGTCTTGCTCCCATTGGCGTTCGCGTCGCATTGATTTCCCTAAAGAGACTGCCCTCTGTCTCACGCCGGCGCACCGTCTCAAACAATTCTAGATCACGACGAACCGTCTCATCGAGGAGCATCCGATCGCTTTCCTGCAGAGGCTTGATCGTCAGAAACTGTCGCGTGCTCGCATGCAGACCTTGCAGATAGACGAGAATTGCCGCCACCAGTTCACGCCCACCCGCCACCTGTCCACAGGGTAAGGCTGCCAGTTCGCTTTCCGCGAAGTGAGATTGGAGCAAGGAGATCTGCAGTTCGCTATCGCGTAGCGCTGCTTCCGGCAAACATCCAAAGCTCAAGGGCTGCACACTTTGGTAGGCAGCCAAGACCACCTGGACTTCTTCTTGCATAAAGCGACGAACCACGATCTCCTTCGGTTGCAAGCGCTCCACCCAGGGCAAGAGCTCCTGCTTAGCAATCGCTCCGAGACGAAAGTCTCCGGTCGATATATCGAGCACGGCCAAGACCCACGATCCATCAGCCGGGCGCTCGTAAACGGCGACGAGATGGTTGGGCTGATCAGCCTCTAGACCGTCCAGATCTTCAATACAGCCCGGCGTCATCACCTGGACGATATCCCGCTTCACCAAACCTTTGGCCTCGGCTGGATCTTCCAGCTGATCCGCAATCGCCACCCGGTAGCCCATGCGCAGGAGCTTGAGCCAATAGGCCCTCACACTATGATGGGGGACACCGCAAAAGGGAAGCCGCGCTTTGTCGCCTCGCTCGCGACTGGTTAAGACAATATCCAAAATGGGAGCGACACGCTCGGCATCGTCACCGAAGATCTCGTAGAAGTCGCCCATGCGAAAAAACAAGATGGCATCGGGCACGCGAGCTTTGAGCTCGAAAAACTGCCGAACCATCGGGGTCATATCTTGAAGCTCTTCAGGACTTGGCATGTTCATGACTTCTTCCACATTCCAAAGGGGACTGCAGCGGCATGGCATGATGCGCTGAAGCCAAGGCAAAAAACTGGAAACTTATATTCCTAAATCGATCGGCATACTCTGTCAATGTCTGGCCACTTGTCACGATGTCGTCGACCAATAGGATACGCAAGGATCGACCTGTCGTCTTTTCGCTGAGACCATAGGGCAAAAAGTACTGGTCGCTCCAAGAAAGAGTTACCGCGGATCGAGAACCTGAGCGCTCCCGGCGCGATCGCTGGGCCTGCTTCCGCCAAGAGCCCCAGTAACGTCTCGGGGGATCGACCAGCGGTTTCCCTGCGCTATCAGCCAGGACCTGAGCGAGCAAGGCGGCCAGATCCAAACGCCCGCGCCAACGCCCCCATAAGCTCGAAGGAATCGGCATGACTGCATCGATGCCTTGAAGTAGGCGTCGAAGCGCGGGTTCCTCGCTGGCCCATTCCACCAGTCGGGCTCCAGCTGGCCAACGCCCTTGCATCTTGAAAGCCAAAATTGCCTGGCGAATGGGCCCCTGGTACGGCCAAAGAGCTGAGAGGGGGTAGGAAGTTTCTGCACAGAGTCCCTGCCAAAGTCCATGGTCGGGCTCCAATCGAGCCTGATCTAAACACGATGAACACAGAGGGTAAGACCACTTCGACGGAGCAAACGAATCGGGTGAGCAATGGGCGCAAGACATCAAAAACCTCCCACGAGAGCGCCCCTCAGAAAAGCGTAAAAAGATAGCCTCGGCGACTGACATCGCATGGGACGGCAACATCTGCCTCCGATGTCTGTGTTAGGCTCGAACTATTCGCAATTGGGAAAGGAATTCTGAGATGTCGTGGAAGGTGGTGCGGATCGTTTTGGCAGTCTTGTACCTGTGCAGCAGCGAAGTGCTCCTAGCCTCTGCTTCAGTCGTGATGATAACCCGTACCACGGATGATGGTGCTGGCTCGATAGAGTTGCTCCCAGACCATGAGCCAAGCGAGGTCGCTCGGAAAGACGGCTCGCGATAAGCTCCAGACCTGATCGGCTCCTCGTCGCACCTCGTCACTCAAACCGTAAGGCCCACCGATCACAAGGCTCAGAGTTTTCCAGAGACCCGCTTGCATTTCTTTTTCCAACCAAGCGGCTAGTTCGGGCGAGCTGAATTCACGACCTCGCTCGTCGACCACCACCACTCCGTGATGCGGATCAAGCTTTTTGCCATCGGCAGACCAACCCAGACGCTGGAACACATCCTTGCCACTTCGTTCTTGGCTGGACTGGGCTTTAAGCTGGACCTCTTCGATCTTCCAGATGGGTTTCAATCGCTTCGCATAGACGCTCACCAAGTCCTGGTAAGCGCCATGAGCAGGTCGACCAATTTTCACGATCTGTAGCTTCACAGGGAAACTCAGGCCTGACCGAATTGGCTCATAGGAGCTTCGGGCCAGAGGCGTTCGATGGCATAGTAATCGCGAATGCCCTCGAGGAAAATATGCACCATCACGTCACCGTAATCCATCAGGATCCAGTGTCCGGTCTGCTTGCCTTCGATAGCAATGGGCTTGCCCAATTTTTTGACCCGCATCGTGTCTTCGATGTGACTCGCAATCGCCTGTGTCTGCCGCTCGTTACTAGCGGAACAAATCAGTTGATAGTCACAAAGGCTCGATTTGCCCTGAAGGTTCTGCACCACGATCCGGGTCGCTTTTTTGTCGGCTGCCGCTTCGGCGATAGTTTTGATGATAGACTCGGCTTCCATATTGGCCTCATGTCCTCGTATAGAGTGTATTGCGCTTGATATACTGCGCGACCTCTGGCGAAAGCCAGCCTTTTTGTGCGGCCTCGCCCCAGTTATTCCGAATGAGTCGACTGGCAGCAGGCGAAACGCAACCGGGTAACCAAAAAACGCCGGTTGACCAGCCTTTCCACCGCCATGATGATCCGCCCGTCGCTTCGAGCTCGAGTCCTAGTTTGCGCCCAAGCTCCTCCAAACTAGGACTAAGATCTTCCGCAGCATCGCGATCGATGATCACAAGACTCGCCAACGCGGCGAGCGTCTGAGGCTGATACCATCCTGCGAATCGCAGGAGCTGATCTCGGCCCATCAGAATCGCCCAATGTTGCTCAGGATCGCGCCGCTGCAGAGCCTCCATGGTGCGAACCGTGTAGTTAGGCTCGGGCAAGTGCGCCTCCAGAGGATCAATCGTCAGAGCCAAATCCTGCAATTCCGAGGCGAAAGCCAAGTAGCACATCTCCATCCTCTGCTCGAAGCTCGCCGACGGTTGCTTGTGCGCTCCGTAGGCTCCAGCGGGAGTCTTGGCTGGCAAGAGATAAAGGGCTGCTTGAGGAAAGCTTTCAGCGGTCTTACGGAGCACCAGACGATGGCCCTCATGGGGCGGATCGAAGGCTCCCCCGTATGCGATTGCCGTCGGCCAAGCCTCGTTAGATATCAAGTCCCAGATCCTCGGTGTCGCGTGTCACCCATTGGTAGGACGGATCACGAGTCGTCACAGCATCGGCCTGCGACGCGTCGGCCTCCGCAACGATCTTGCGCTTTTCTTCGTCTACCAGCTGATAGAGACGACGCTTCAGCTCGCTCAGACCTCTTTGAGCTACTGCTGAAATCCGCAGCACTTCCAATCCGAGCTCGCGAAAGGGTTGCTCCACCTGCGTCCAGTCTAGGTCCGAAGGTGCAATATCGCCTTTCGTGAGCACGATGAGGCTCCGCTTCAGAGCGAGCTTTTCACTGAAACTGGCCAATTCGTTTTGCAAGGTTTCGTAGGCTTCGATAGGCGGCATCTCGTCCCAGGCAAAGGGATCGATCACAAAGACGATGACCTTCGTCCGCTCCAAATGGCGAAGAAAGTCGTGACCAAGACCCTTGCCCTCAGCTGCGCCTTCGATCAAGCCCGGAATATCGGCTGCCACGAAGCTCGCCGTATAAGGATCCACCTCAGGGACGGATACAACACCCAGCTGAGGCGTCAGGGTCGTAAACGGATAATCGGCGATCTTAGGTCGGGCAGCACTGATGCTGCTGAGTAGCGTTGACTTCCCAGCGTTCGGAAAGCCGGCAAAGCCGACATCCGCAATGAGTTTGAGTTCGAGACGGACGTCGATGATAATGCCTGGGCCGCCTTTGGTATGCTCTTCAGGGGCTTGGTGGGTCGCAGAGACGAAGCGGATGTTACCGAGGCCTCGCTTGCCGCCCGGGGCAATACAGATTCTTTCGCCGTCTTCAAGGATCTCACAGAGCAATTCACCCGTTTCCTGGGAGAACACCATAGTCCCGACGGGCACCTGAATCTCCAGATCTTGCCCATTGCGCCCTGTCTTGCCGTTGGAACCGCCTCGTACACCATCTTCGGCCTGATAGATTCGCCGGTAGTAGAGGCCGCTCAGGCTGTTCAACTGTCCGTGCCCCACGAAATACACGCCACCGCCGAAGCCACCGTCACCACCATCCGGCCCGAGCTTCGGTGCAAACTTCGCCGAAGCAAAGCTCACCATCCCCGCTCCTCCGTGTCCGGATCGCACCGTTATCTCGGTTTCATCGACAAACTTCATGCCTAGTCGCCTCCGTAGCTGCTACGCGCCTGCCGCTGCAGGCTGCTCTTGATGCTTCTTAAAATCTGCGGACAACGACTCGTCTTCGTGTCGCTCCAGCCAGAAGCGGCCTCGTGAAGCCAACTCTCCCTGGCACTGTTTGCGTCGGGTCCCATCCAGGTGGTTTTCACCCCAGTCTGCTCGTCTTGTTAGACTGCCCTCGGAAGCCCTGAGGTCGCAGATCGGTTCAGGCGGTAAGGAAGAAGGTGGGCGCAGGCAGCTAGACCCCGAACGGAGTCCTAAAAAGGCAAAAGCTGCCGACTGAAACTCAGGACAGCTTTCCAACCTGCGTCTGCAGCGAGACGATCGGATCAGACCGGAACGACGTTCACGCTTTTCCGCTTCGAGTGCGTATTGTACTCGACTTTGCCATCGATCGTGGCAAACAGCGTGTAATCCTTGCCTGTACCGACATTTTTTCCCGCATGGAAGGTGCTGCCCACTTGGCGAACCAGGATACTCCCGGCCGTTACAAGTTCACCACCGTATACCTTCACACCGCGATACTGGGGATTCGAGTCGCGGCCGTTCTTCGTACTACCGCCAGCTTTCTTGTGAGCCATGCTTAGTTCACTCCTCTACGAGCTTTCGACACTCGGCTTAGTGTTGGATGCTGCTGATTTCAAGCACCGTCACGGGTTGCTTGTGGCCCCGAGTCCGTTTGTAGTCCTTACGACGTTTGAACTTGAAGACCAGAACCTTGGGATTGTGAGTCTGCTTACGGACGACGGCTTCTACTTTGGCACCTTGGACGTAGGGAGCACCCACGACTACTTTGTCGCCGCCCAGCAGCATAACGTCGGAGAAGCTGACTTTGTCGCCCTCGTTCTTGCCCTCGAGATAGTCCACGGTGATTTGATCCCCTTGGCTGACTCGATACTGATGGCCGCCAGCTTTAAATACGGCAAACATATGACTTTCTCCTCATAACATAGCTTTCGAACCCGGAGCTTGCGCGGCTCGAAAAGGTCTTATCGAATAGTGTGCCCGAGGGCAGAGATATGTCTCAAAAGCAAGTTGAGCCTAGAGAGCGTCACATAATCTTAAATCAGCTCCCAGCTGTCAATAAGAAATCACCGCTCCTCCCGCTCCCTCAAGGCTCCGGCGTGCGCAAGCTAGGAAAAAAGACCTGCGCAAACGGCAAGTTTTACCAGGTGCGAAGGACTTGGCTCGGGTTAAGGCTCGAAATTTTATGATGTGCGACTTTGGCATGAAAGATGCTGAGAAGAGATCAAACCACCCCGATCGCATGCATCGGCATCGTTAAAGGAAACTTGAGACCGTGGCAAGATCAATCGGCTCCCCATCGACGACGCCTGCCCCAAAGAGTGAACTCTGGGCTCCCGCAACGAGCGCACCCGAGGCCATGCTGCCATCGCCCAGAGACAGGAGTACGAGCTCCAAATCGTTTCACGAACACCTTGCCGAACCGACCTCAATGACTCTGCCACAACAGGGGAAGGGGGTGCAGGATCGGGCCAGGGTACAGACGGCAAGGGATCGTTTGGCTCGCCTTGCAGACTTTCAAGAGGCTGCCCCCAGACCGAAGCAAGGTCTGAGCCCCCTAAAGATTCGACCTGAGCAGGGCCCGGTGCCTCGACCCGAGCCCCTGTCACCGCCCAAACGTCCACTTGTGGACACCGAGGCCCCTCCTCGTGACACGCGACCCGAACGCGTGGATAGAAACGCTGCGCCAGCACGACCTCGCGAGACTGGTTCGGCCACACCAGAAAGAGATACCTCATCCGGACCTGGAGCCCTGCCTCGTGGCGATCAAACCGTCGCTCGCAAAGGACAGGGTCAGACTCTGTCGAGCCGTGAGCCCTCCACACCGTTGCGGGCCGCGGTGGTGCAGGCTGCGCCAGCTTCCGAGCCTACGCCTCTCGTCGAGACACCATCCGAGACGCCAGCAGGGGCCACGATTCCAGCTGAGAAGACCGGATCGATAGCTCCCAATACCCCGCTTGATCCCACTCAACTGGAAGTGCTGACCGCTCCGCCTGCGACGTGGCAGGAGCAGATCCAAACCCATCTCTATATTCAGGGTGGCATGGATGCCCTCCTTCAAAATTCCCCCGTCCTAGCTCTCCTAAGTGGTCACCTGGAGCAACTTGTACCGAGCGAGATCCCGACGATCGTGGCGGAACATTCTTTGCTACAAAAAGTCATTGCCAGTGGGGATCTGGAAAGTCTGTTTTCAGACATCCAGTCCCTCGAACAGCAACTTAAAGATCTGGGCCTCGAGAATACACCGCTCGCCGTGAGCCTGGACGCTCTCGGACGCGACAGCTGGGGGGTCTCGCTGAAGGACCTTTTGCGAGCGATCGGCCTTGATCCGGATCGGCTCATGCAGGAAGCAGCGCGCCTGAAGCAGGTGTTGCCCGACCAAGGCTTGCAGCCATATATGATTAAAGCTGCCAAGCTCCGGGCCCAGATGGACAATGGGCAACTTGCGGGCATGGCGGCTCTCGGTTGGCCTCAACCTGGCAACCCTCGCGAGCTCGCTGTGATGACTCCTGAACCGCATGCCCCTCTCCGCGAGGCAAGCCTCAGACCGGCTGCTCAAGAGCGCTCTCTGCTTCCCACTGACCGTGCCGGTGCTACGCTTTGGGGAGCCTCGGAAGATGGACTATGGCTGGGAGCTTTCGTGGCTGATGACACATCCCTTTCGATGCCGAGCTCGGATCTGCAGGACGCCCTAGCAACACCTGACCCCCTCACGGCACGCCCCGGCGATGCTCGTCCTGATTCTGCGATGACGCCAGAGGGCCTCCTATCGGCAGGCGCAAGGGGAGAGCTCTTATTGGCCCGACTTGAGACCCAGGATCCCTTCGAACGCCTGGCTGATGGCTGGAAACAGGAGGATGTGAAAACGATCGACTTCAGCCGTTTACGGACGGAAGCTCCCTCTGCTCCTTCGAGCAGAGACATGCTGATGACGATGATGGAGGGACAGGAGAACAGCGTGGCCTCCATGCCAAGCTCTCGTCCAGCTGAATCCGCCCGTCCCACGCTTCCCCTGCAGGCCATGGCCTCGCTCATGGATCTCGAGGCGGACGGTCGCCAGGAGTCATCCTTTGATTCTCAAAGTGGCAACGGTAGCAGCTTTTCTGATTCTCCTGCGCCGTCAACGTTCAGCACTCCGCAGCCAACCTCGTCCGCTGGCGCCGGAAGCACGTTTCAGCTGCAACAGACCGCAGCGCCCGCAGCTCCCCTGCGTCTTCCTCAAGAGGCCCTCCAACAGATTTTTGATCGAGCTTCCATGATGGTCAAGGAAGGCGGTGGCTCCATTCGCGTCGATCTTGGTTCTGATGAGTTAGGGACGATCGATCTGGCGCTGGATATCCAAGGCGATTCGATCGATTTACGAATTTCGGCATCGTCTCCTCACGCGCGTGATCTATTGGCTCAAGAGCTTCCTCGTCTGCGTGAATCGCTTCAGCAGCAAAATCTCAATCTCGAGCGGGTTGAAGTCGGACTGAGCGGAGGTTCAGCTTGGACTCAGTCGGGTGATGGACGCTCCTCACGAGGGCAAATCTTTGAGCAGCTTCAGGAGAATACCTTTCGCGGACCAGGTGGAGTCCGCGATGTACGAAGCTATCGACAATCGAGCCGGTTAGAGCGCCAGACACTGGATCCTCAACATGCCGGCATGATTCAAGTGAGGGTATGAGAGTATGGCAGCAGCATCCATTCAAAATCAGATCAATCCTCCGACGTCGGTGTTCAACAAGTCAGATTTTAGTGCGGCAAAAGTGGATGACCCCACCAAACCTGTTACACCACCCAATCCCAACCAAACGGACTTCCGTGCACTCATCACCAATTCGATGGACGAGATCAAAAAGCAGCGAGCTGCCAAAGAGAACGGGGACCTAACAGCCAGCTCCGACGAAGAATTCCTGCAAAAACTTGCTGATCAGACCAAAGAAAAACGTGTGCCAAAGAACGAATTGGGCAAAGACGACTTTCTAAAACTCTTCGTCACTCAGCTGCAGAATCAGGACCCTCTCAACCCTGATGATGGAACGGAGATGGCCGCCAAGCTCGCCCAATTCAACGGGCTTGAGCAGATGATGAATGTCAATAAATCACTGGAAAAAATGCTCACCGATCAAAATTCTGCTCGCAACCTGCAGCTCGTCAACTATGTTGGACGTGAGGTCACCATCGATGGCGGTCGCGTTCGACTGAAGGACGGCCTTCCGACTAAATCCGAGTTTCAGCTCGAGTCCGAAGCTGCGGCTGCGACACTTGAAGTCCGCGACAGCACCGGCATCATGGTGGCCCAGATGGATCTCGGTACGATGTCCCCTGGGAACCATCCTCTGAAGTGGGATGGCAAATCAAGTACGGGTCGTACCCTGCCGGATGGCGTCTACACCTATAGCATCGCAGCTCGTAATGTCGATGGCCAAACGATCCCAGTAACGATGACAGCCAAGGCCCGCATCACGGGGATCGATATCAAGAGTCAGGATGGGGCTCTCTATTCCGATTACGGCAAAATCAAATTTGATGACATCCGCTCCGTCGGTCGACCCGGTTTCGATGAGGATGCAGCCGCGGCTAAGGCTAGTGCCTCTTCCGCCAGCGCGAATGTCGGTGAGGATCTCGATCGTCTGAAGGCGGAAGGGAAACTCAAACTTCCTGGCAATAACCAGGAACCTGCAGACTCAAAACCTCAGGCGACTCAAGCATCCCTGAACCAGGCACCGCAGGCACCTGCAAGCCCTAGTGGACCTGTGAATACCGGGAACACTCTTGCAACAAGCCCCTCCAACGCTGGCGGATCAACACCTCAAGCCAAAACCGCAGCAACGAATCCCGAGCCTCCCCTTCAGGCCGATGTCCCGAAGGCTTCGGTAAACACCATGTCCGCAGCGCCGACTGCGGCGTCAGCGAAGAAAAAAGCGGGCGCCACAACAGCCTCTCCATCGGCCGAAGCGACTCCAAAACCATCTCGTAGCGCCACCTCCGTGAAGGACGAAGCAAAGGCGGCTACCAGCAGCTAAGACGCATCACATCTTGATGCTGCAAGCTCACATGCTCGCGCCGACGGAATGGCTCAAAAAAGTCGGATGGATCTGCTACACTAAAGCAAGGTTCTTGTGAGAATGAGCGCACGTCCAGAAATCGCCCGCAGGCTCCGTTGCATCAGGATTCGAGTCTTCTCAGGGACGACTTATCCCCTCTCGACTTTGATGCCTGGTGGGCCCCGTCCCTTACCAAAGGCTCAAAGGGGCGTGTTCGGACAGACACGAATCAGTCGGGGAGCATCTGTGAAACTATGGATATCAATCGGAGTCTTCTGGGCCCTCACCACCTTGAGCGCCTGCAAATCGCAGGACAGCTCCCTCAAGGTCAGCATGGCTCCTACAGCCGAGCCGATCGCAGCCCAAGCGGAAGGAGAGCGTTTGCTTGCCGCAGCTCCTCCCGCTTCCGCCTTGTGCGACACTCTTCCGAGTTGTCCAGAGGACGAGCGGCAAGTGCCCTATCAATGCATCGCTTACCGCTATGGGGGTCAGCTGCTCTGGGAAGGACAACGGCTCCATGCTTGGGGTGCGAGCTTGTGCCAGGCCCAGCGAGAGTTGGCACAAAACGCCTGCAAGGAAGGAAAAGACCTCACTCAACTCGGTGATGTCAGCTGTGCGCCTGACCCCACAATGGGTTCGTGCCCAGCGCCAGCCAGCAGCTGCCCCGATACAGCCAAACCCAGCAAATGCTATGCAAAAACCTATAAGGGTCAGGAGCTCGGCTGGGAGCAACGCCCGACAGCCTGGGGACGCAACGAATGTGAGGCGCGCAGTCAGGTTGCGGCCCGAGCCTGTGAGCAAGGCCTCGAACCCGGCTCGCTTGGGTCGATTACTTGCGAGATCGATGTGAACCCGGGCCAATGTCCTCCCACACCTCCCGATTGCCCCCTTGATCAAAAGGAGGCCACCGAGTGTCTCGTGAGTCAGCTCGGGGACATCGTCCTCAAGAAGCCCTGGAAAGCGCTTGGGACCTCGACTTGCGAGGCCCAGCAAAGACTGAAGGATATGCTCTGCCGATTCTCGAACCCCTCTAATCAGTTGACTCCTCAGCAACTCGGCAGTATTGAATGCCGTAGCCTCGTCAGCAAGGGGGCTCCCTTGCCCCGCTGACCGAGATAAAGGAGTCCTATGCGTTACCTTATCTGTGGGATAGGGCTTTGGGCGAGTCTAGCGGGAGCGGCCTCAGGTCGGGCCCTCTTGAGCTTTGACAAAGGTGAAATCACCCCTATCTTAGCCCAAACAGTGGAAAAGTCGGGTCCTCAGCAATACACGCTGCGGCTCCCTGCAAGCCTCTCGGCGGAGGCCATCGAGCGGATTCGCAAGCAGATTGAAAAAGAATTGAAGGGATTTTCCGGCTTAAAAATCGAAAGCCGTGAGCAACAGCTCATCATTCGCTACCAAGGGCCCGACACGCCGCTGTTGCAGGCACTATCGACACTGCAAGTTGACGAAAAATAAGCTCCCCTAGCCAACGAGGAGCCAGAACATGCCAGGCGTTTCGCTTTATTGAGCGGCAGTTAAAGCCTGAAGAGTTTTTCTGTCCATTCGGCAAGCAAGCCTGCCGGCATTGCTTTCAGGAATGACCCAAAACCTCATATGGCGGCTCGTGCAGCATGGTACTCTTCATCGAAGTCGCGAGGAAACTCAGCTCCAGACCATATTTTTCCACCAGACTGTTGTAAAGAGTCTTCTCTTCGTTCAGAAGCATCTCCTGTACATCATCTCGGATCCGAATCCGGATGTCTTTCATCCCCGTGCGCAGGTAAAAACGCTCGATATCGCGCATCATGTCGTAGACCAGAGACTCGCAGCTCAGAGTGCGCCCCCAACCATTGCAGTGCGCACATTCAGAGGTCAGGACTCGTTCCAACGATTCGCGCGTCCGTTTGCGCGTCATCTGCACAAGACCTAACTCGTTGATGGCCAGGACGTTCGTTCTGGATTTATCGGCCTTCAAGGCTTCCAGCAAGCGTTCATTGACTTTCTGTTGGTCAGCAAAGCTCTCCATGTCGATAAAATCAATGACGATGATGCCACCGAGATTACGGATGCGGAGCTGGTGGACGATTTCATCGATAGCTTCCACATTCGTCTTGAGGATCGTATCTTGGGCATTGAGCGAACCCACGAACTTCCCGGTATTGACATCAAATGAGGTCAAAGCTTCCGTTTGATCGATCACAAGATAGCCACCCGAGGGCAACCAGACCTTGCGTGAAAGAGCGTTAGCGATCTCAATTTCGAGACCGTAATGGTCAAAGATAAGGTCTTTGCCAGCATAAAGTCCGAGCTTCTGATCCGCACCGGGAATACTATCTTGCATGAAGTGCTGCAACTGTTCGTAGACCTGCTGATCATCGACAACGATCTCGGCAACATCCTCGGTGTAGAGATCACGCGTCGTCTTTAACACCAGATCGGGCTCCTGGTACAGGAGGGCTGGAGCTGCACTCTTGACTCGTTTTTCCTGTACGGATTCCCAGACCTTGAGGAGATAATCGAGGTCTTTTTGGAGATGCTCGGTTTGTGCCTCCATAGCTGCCGTCCGAATGATGACGCCCTTGTCCTTGGGTCGTACCTGTTCCACCTCAGCCAAGAGACGCTGGCGAACAGCTTCGTCCTCGATACGCCGAGAGATGCCGACACTGTTAAATTCGGGCATCAGGACCAGGTAGCGACCAGGTATCGTCACGACCATGGTCACACGTGGCCCCTTGGTGCCAAGAGGCTCTTTCGCAACCTGGACGATAATCTCCTGGCCTTCTCGGAGTACCTTTTCGATCGGAGTTCGGTTGTTACTCTCGCGAGGATCCTGCTGGCTCTGGTTCTTCAAAGTAGCCAAATAGTCCGGATCCACCACATCGCCGCCGTACAAAAACGCGGAGCGATCGGCCCCTATGTTGACGAAAGCCGACTGCATGCCGGGCAAAACGCGACTGACCTTGGCCTTATAGATATTCCCGACCATGCCGCGCTTACTTTGCCGTTCCACATAAAGCTCGGCGAGACGCTGACCTTCGATGAGCGCCACGCGAGTCTCGGACACTGTGCTGTTGATGATGAGTTTTTTTAACATATATGCTTTCATGTTCGTCGCCTCAAGGCCCTCGGGCCAAAAGGCACTTTTTCGAAATCAACGTCAGGCTCCCTCAGACTCCTCCTAGAAGAACGGCGGCCAAGATACGATCACTCGCCCCCTTTTGGGATTGAACAGCTCGCCAGAGCGGCTGATGAGGTGGCTGTGCTGACCAGCTCAACCCGCGATACCAGGACCTGAAGCTTGCCCCATCTCGAATGACCTGGGCCAGCCCTTCCTTAACGAGCCAAATAGCCTCCTGGCTTGTCTGGTAGTATGGCCCAAAGCAGACATAGATACCGCGGCAGGCTGGTTCCAAAACATTATGAACACGAAAGTGCATCGCACCGCCGATCCAAGCCAGATGAGCGCAAGCATAGAGTTCGGGCAGAAGTCCGATTTGATCGACAAGTAGCGCATCGTCCCGTTCAGAGGCCGCGGCCAAACCATGGACGCTCGATCGACACACGCTAAGTCCCTGCGCCTTGAGGGCAAGCTCCATGCTCTCTGCCATCGAAGCGCTCACATCGTGAGGGGCTACGATCAGACGCAGATCTGAATCTTCCTGACGCATCTGAGGATATACGGATAGGAGAGCTTCGAGATCTTTGGGCCAGGCGCTCCCCAGTATGATCACTCGCTTACCAGAGAGAAAAGCATCAAGGTTCTCTCTCAAGCTCAAGCGACGCTCCTCGCGCTCCCCAAGGCGTTCCAAAACCCTATCATACTTCGAATCGCCCACAAGTGAAATCTTCCCGGGCGAAACCCCCAGGGTTTCCCGATAAAAGACCTGGTCGCCAGGTCCGACTGCAAAAACATGACGGACATGGGTGAGCAGTCGACGCCATAGCCATCGCCCCCCTGCAGAATGTGTGAGACTCGCCGATTGCACGGCATCGATCAGGTAAACGGGAGCCCAATGCCGAGCAAGCGCTAGAAAACCCGGCCAGAGTTCGTATCGTACGATGAAACAGAGATCCGGCTTGAGCATCCGAAACAGACGAGCCCAAGCCAAGGGCTGGTCCCAAGGAGCTTTAAGGTAGGGAAGCTTCTCCTGCTGGCTTTGAGCGAAGCGAATACCGGATGCCGAGATAAAAATAAAAAGAACGAAGGCCTCGTGTCGATGGATGAGTCGATCAGCAAGCGGCTTTGCCTGCTCATACTCTCCTGCAGACGAACATAGAAAAAAGGCCGCTCGAGCTTTCTCCTTGCGAAGCTGTTGCCAGACCTCCAGCTGCCGCATATTGAGCGTACGATCCGCCAGCTGTGGCCTGAGTTTGGGGACGAGGTAGCCTACGGGGACTAGCATCAAGCGCAGGATCCACCAAACGATCTGATAGAAACTTAGCAGAACGATCACGTTCGTCACTCATTCACCGCCGGGCGTTTGCGCTTCAGTAACTTTTTCACATGTTCGACGACCTGAGCCGGTTGGATGAGATTGAAGCACAGTTTGTCCTCGAATCGACAGCTGGCTTGACCATGTTTGGAACAGGGGCGGCAACCGAGACCTGTCGAAAACGCTTTACTATCCTCTCGCCAGGGCGCGAACCCAAAGGCTTCCACGGTGGGACCAAACAAGGCACAAACCGGCACCCCAACAGCTTCACCGATATGCAGCAGTCCCGAATCGTTGCAGAGGAGAGCATTCGCTTCTTTAAGGGCCAAGGCCGTCTCCCAGAGACTCAACTTACCGGCTAGGTTGAGGGTCGGGCCTTTCCAATCGATCTTATCGAGAATCGCCAAAGCCATATCACGATCCTTGTCGTTGCCGACAAAGAGCAAGCCGATGTTTTGCTGTCTCAGTTCGGGATCGGCATTGATATTCATCGCCAGGAGTTCGGTGATATCACGCAAGAGCTGCAAAGGTGCCTTCTTGGTCTCGTGAGCCGCTCCGGGCGCCAGGGCCAGCCAATGGCCAAATTTGAGTTCTTTTTGCCAAGGTTTTTGCCCCAGATCATGCTCGGTCGGTAGCCACGGGACACCTCGAATCTTATCGAGACCATCCAGTAGTTCGACGGGTAGGTGAACCTCCAAAGCCTGCTTTAAAGCTTCGGTCATCATGTCGAACTGGTGCTGCGGACTCTGCATCAGGGATTCGGGCAGCGGTCGCCGGCGGCCGCGCAAGCGAGCGCCGATGGTCATCGTGCCTCGATCCACCGTCCGCTTTCTACAGACAAAATTCGGGATTTTGAATTCTCTCTTCAAAGCATGACACAGCAGCTGCGATCTCAGATTGGTTTGAAGATCGATGATGAAGTGAACGTCTCGGAGCTCTTGAATCGCTTTTTCTTGGTAGTTGACGATATCGGGGTCGACCTCGATAGGCCGTATCTCTGGAAAGGCGCTCGCGATCAGCTGGAGGGCGGGTCGCCGACCAACCCAAGATATCTGCACGGGAGCTGGAATCTGACGCAAAAGATCGACACAAGCCGTCGCCAGAACAACGTCGCCGATACTGGTGCTGCGAAGGATTGCGACTTTCATCAAAGGGGGAGTCGCGGATGGGGTCAACACGTTTGGCTCACTCCTCTGTCGTGACCTGACGCAACAGCGCCAAGGATCGGCAAGATACCAGATACGGGAACTTCATTCTAACCCGTAATTGGAACGTACAGCACAGGAAATCAAGGTCTAACCCTGCATTTTTGTCCACGACTCCAAGAATCCGCCACTCGGCATCTTTTTCCGCTGCATCCTCATGGCAGCGTAAAGTCAAAGTGGTATAATGAGACATGGATGAACCTCGCTCACCCTCTGGCTGAGGCATGGCATGGCGCAAAAAAAACTGGAACCAAAAGTGAGGACGACCAAGCGGAACGAGCGCAAACGCTTCCTTAACGTCATTTACTTTGTTGATTCAAACCGCACCAGGACTCTCAAGTTTTCGATCCGGGGCGCTATCACGACAATCTCCTGTCTGGTCGTCATGCTCGCGTGGTCCGTGTTCTCTTCTACCTTGCTTGTGCGTCAGTACCTCGTGAATGACGAACTCCGAGCGCGCAGCCGCCAACTCATGGCGATGATCTTTGATTATCAGACGCGCTACGATCAGGTTTACGAGCGAGCCTATCCCGAGCGTTCTCGCGAGTCTATCGCCGAACAGCAGGAGCACGAGGCACCCGAGGACAATCCGAGGGAGTCTGACAGGGAGTTGGCGGCTACGAAGGAAACCGAGTCGAGCAAGCCAGAGACCCCTGTGCCCCCCTTAGCTCAACGGACTGAATCGGACCCTTCGTCCGTGACACCCAAGGAGGGGGTCATCAGCCAAAACATAAAGGCTCAAGCAGGTGATGTTCCCATCGCCGTGGAGAACTTCTCAACCGTTTTCCAGGAGGAGATCCTCACCATTCGCTTCGCCCTCAAAAATCTCGATAAGCCCAACCGCACCTCGGGAACCGTGACCGCCTCGGCCAAGTTCATCGACGAGCGGGATAAAACCAGGATCATCAAGATGCGGGTGGAGCCGGAGTCAAACGATGTCTCCTCGGAAAGCGCGGATCCCACATCGGATCGGCACTTCAACATTCGGTATTACAAGAACAAAGTCTTTCATTTTGATATTCCGAGGCTCCAGAGCGGTCGGGTGACAGCGGTTACCATCGCTATCCAAGACGGCAAGGGTCGCGGCCGCGACTTCGTTTTTCCGCTCAACAAGGACCTCGATACCACGCAGACCGGCAAGGTCGAGTCGGAAATGAGCCGACCCTATGCGAAATCGGTTCCGGAGCCCTAAGCTCCCCAATCTCCTCTGCTCTACCTGCTCTTCCATGGGAGATCTGCCGTCCCCGGCCCTGGTCCTGTATAATGGGGTATGGTTGGATTTCACTTGCGAGAAGGGGAGGGCTCATGGTGCCTCGAGGTCTGTCCTTTCGATCTTTGTTTTTCGTGTTCAATCTTATGGTCCTGAGTGCTTGCCGCTTTTTTCAAGCGGAAGCCACCCTCAATATCAGCGTCGTCAACGCCGCCGGCGAACCCCTAGCGGATGCACAAATTCTGGTACAAAAAGAGCTTCGTGGGCGGACCAATGCTCAGGGACATTTCCTCGACACCTTGCGTCTTCCCCTTGACACACCCATTCTGATCGAGGTCAGCAAACCGAGCGCCACGATCTTTTACGCACCTTTTTTTGAAACGATCAAACTGAAGCGAAGTGAAACCAACCTCTTCCGCTTGCAGGCCACCCTCTACGGCGTGCCAAAAGTCAAAACCAGCGAATCGTCTCGTCCGGTCACCCCCGTCCAGCCGCAAGGTGAGCCTCCGGCCCCCCAGCCCGAAGAAGCTGTCACCACCACAAGCCCAGAGCCAGCGCCTACGGGCGAAGCGGGAGTCGAACAGGCTCCGCCTCCTGACCCCAGCATCGATACACTAGCGGCTGCCACCGAGCAAGCACTCACAACTCTCAATGAAAGTGAGCAGAGTTCTCGACTCATGACCTTTTACGTCAACAGCGGATCCGACCATGTGGGAGATGCCAGTATCCTCTTTGGTGATAGCGCTCGAGGCCAGTGGCTCGAAGGATGCACGACCAATGCCCGGGGACGTTGCTCCCTGAGTCTTCCGGCTCATCTTGGCGACGAATCCATCCCCGTCTTGGTCCGTGCTCCTGGTTACCAATCGCAGACCCGGACGTTCTCCTTCAATCAAGGCGACCGGATGACGATTCAACTCGACCGCGGTCACAGCCTGGAGGTGTTCGCCGTCAAGCGTCAGTATCTCGCGGTCCAAGGTTTGAAAGATGTGGTCGTTCGCATACAGAAAAAGGAACTGGGGCGAACGGATGCCTTCGGATATTTCACAGCTCCCGTCCCTGCTAGCTCCTTCGCAGGCGAAACATTCACCATCACGCTAGAGGCACCAAGCTATCTTCCCAGTCTGGTGTCCAGCGATTTTCCCGCCGGTGGTCCGATCACCTTGATTCAAAACTTTCAAGCTCTTGAGCCACCTCGTCTACGCGTGCTCATGCTGCCGGTTCAAATCAATGGTCCTGGCGGTCGACCGCAGGGACTTCTTTGGGAGAAGGCTCTCGAACAGGGTCTCAAACGCGAGCTCCTGGGCGTAGAGCCCTTCACTCCCGCCGATGAAGAGCGTGTCTTGTCCCATCTCAGCAAAAAAGGCCTCCACCTCCGCCAGCTCGCCCGCAACGGCTGGCAAGATCCCGAGTTGCTTATGGAGTTCGAATATGTGCTGAAGCCTTATCTCATCCTGGGAGAGCAGGCTCGATTGGAAATCAACTTCATCGATGCACGCGGGCAGCTGCAGGCTGCGGCCCAGTCTCGTTTGCCTCAGCAAGCCGATCCCAAGACTTTGACGCCGATTCTTCGTCGGCTTGCGCAGGAGACAGTCGGTCGACTCTCTTTTCAAGGTGCCATCGTCGAAAGCGACAAGGACGGCTTTCGGATCAACCTGGGCCGTCAGCATATGAGAAACCTTCAAGTTGGCGAAAAAATTAGCATACACGGCCTCCAAGGAGATACGCTGGGCCGCAAGCGCACCTGGAGCGAGATTGCAGAGGGTCAGGTCATCGCGGTTCAAGACCGACAGGCTCAGATCCGCATCGGTGACGTCAAACCTCGCTCGACCGTCGCTGTCGGCGATATGATTCACCTCAGACGAGATCCCTCAGACCTGACGTCAGCAGGTAGCGTCTTGACTGTGAAAGACCGAAGTGATCGTCGCCCCCTGGCTCAAGCCAACATCTATGCACGAGGGCGGTGGCTCGGGAGTACAGATGCGCAGGGCCAGGTGCAAGTCAAGACCGAAGACCTTCGCAACGCCGGAGAATTTCTCATCATCAAAGTAGGCTACCGGCCTTTTAGTGACGTGCTGCCTGCAGCGACGCGCAACGGTCTGAACTGGACTCTGCAGCGTGATGCCCTGCTGGTTCGCTTGGACAGCGAGCCTGCCCAATCTCTCGTGAAGATCAATGGCCGGGTGCTGGGTCGAACCCCGCTCTATCAAAGCGTCGAACTTCCCGATGGTCCGATCCTCTTGGAAGTCTCAGCAGGAGACGAGTATCGCCCCTGGCAGGAGACCCTCCGTTTCAGCGAAGACGGCATCGACTACACCGGTGATCGTATCCTGGTCCTCGAAAAAAACCTTCGTCGTCAGGCTCGACAGCTTCTCGAGCAGGATCGAACGCAGGAGGCGTTGGATCTGCTTGACAGCTTACCCCCCGAGCACAGCGAGTATCTGCTAGCCCAACATGAGCGCGGCGAGATCTATCTGAATCGTCTGCAAGACCCCGTCACGGCAGCAGCCGTCTTTCATCGTGTCACAAGTCGACCCGAGGTGGCCAGCTATAGCGACAAGCGCTTTATCGGCACTCATATCAATGAATCCGTCGCACTTTATCATGCTGGCGAAAAGCAGGCCGGCGCCGAACCCCAGGTCGCTTTATCCTATTGGCAAAAGGCGGTCGAAATCCTCGATCGAACGGAGGGCCAGCTGAGATTCGTACCCCAGGATCAATATCAGCAAGCTCTCCACAGTCTTTTTTACTACAGAGCCCTGAGTCTGCATCGTCGGTGGGCTCTGTCTCAGAATCCCGCCGATCTCCAGCTGGCCCATAATGCATGGAAGTCGTACATCCAAAACACCGCGCTCACGACGCCAGCCGATCGCAATTATGCTTTGTTGAAGCGCGCCGAGACCTTCTTTAAGCAGACCCAGGCTCTCATGCAGGGACCCGCACCGCGAACCTCCACTCAAGCCATGTAGGGCGACATCATGTCCGAGACGACCGAAAAAAAGAAGACCGAAAGCCAAGAGGACAAAACCGCCGCCAAGATCGAGGCCTATCTCCAAGGCCCGCGTAAGAAGCGCAAGAATTACGTCATTTTCGCTCTTGGGGAACGCTTCGATAAAGATCTTGCCTATGCCCTCGAGAGCTACGTGCGACGCTCCCACCCTCAATTGGCGATCTCAGCGCCGAAAACACCCGACGAGCTCACGCGACAATTTGGGCGCAACATCTCGCTCCTAGTGATCAACGATGAGTTCACAGAGAAAAGCCTGGTGATGAACCTCGTGCGCGTCCTGAAGGAAAAGCGTCGGGCCGAGGTGATTCCTGTCTTGTTTTTGACTCGAGATGCTGAACTCCTTGTCGAGACCTACCATCGTGAATTGCTGCTGTACCACGAAGCCGATGAGTACATGGTCTATCCGGGCGCTCCGCGCCAGCAGATTATGTCCCGCATCAAAAGTGGCGTTGAAAATCAGAATCGGCGCCGGAGCCGGCGCTATACGGTCAATCTTCCCTTGAACTTTTACCATCTCAATACCAATGGCTTTATCGATGGTCGTATCGTCGACCTCAGTATGCACGGCGCCGTGATAATCGCCGATAAGGACATCATCTTTCGTCTGGGCGATCAGATCAAACTCAACATACCGATCAGTGACTACATCTTCTACGAGAACGGAGATTTCATTCGGATCTCGGCACGCGTCCGTCGCGTCTTCATTTCCGGTACCAAGGTCGCAGTCTCCTTCGAGCATGTAACCGAACAACAAGCTCACCTCGTCGGGCAGCTGCTACTGGCAATCGTGAGCAAACAATTCAGTCGGCAGGTGACTCGACTCAAGGCCCAATATGGGAATAACTCCTCAGGGGAGAACTCCCGCTGAACGAATCAGGACGGCAACGTCCGTCCTGGTGAGAACGGTGCAGAGAGATCAGGCGTCCATCTCAGCCTTGAAAGCCCCAGCTCCTCCCATTCTAGGGGGGCTTAGCCGATGCGGGGAATCTGGAATAAGGGCTCAAGATGCGCTAGGATGGGAACTTCCCGGCTGAGAGGACTCCCGCATGACGACCCGGCACTTAACCCGTATCGCAGTCAAACTGATCAAGTTAGTCACACACCCCGTCCTGGTCTTTGTCGCACTCCAAATCGTATGGATTACGATCTTGGTCCTTTGGGTTTTTTGGTTCTTAAGTCAGCAGGAAACCCTGGCTCGTCTCTCCAAAATCATCGGCGCGTCTACGACCTTTTCCCCTGCGACGGGTATCTTCACCCTGGTGGTCGGCTGTGTACTCTTGGGCATTATCTTAGTGGGGACCGTCGTCCTCTTCGTCTTCACCCAGATTCAGAGTAGTCTTCTTCGGCAGCAAAAATCCTTCGTTTCGAGTGTGACCCACGAACTGCGGTCCCCGCTCTCGAGCCTCCAGCTAAGCTTTGAAACCCTACAGCGCCGCCAACTGACGCAGGATGTGCGGGAACGGATCTTCGGCATGGTGGAAAAAGACCTCGAGCGCCTGGCTCAGCTGGTTGAAAGAATTCTAATAGCAAGCCGACTTGACCGAGGGATCATCGACTACAAGGCTCAGCAGGACGAGATCGAGCTGCGGGAACTCCTCGTCTATAGCGTCTCGCAGTTGGACCACCTGAATCCACAAGCAGAAAAGAGAATCATCGTCGACTGTTCACCAACCCTCACCATCAAGAGCTCGCGCCTCGGGCTCACTATGGTGGTGGGCAATCTTCTCGAAAACGCACTGAAGTACTCGCCAGCCAGTAGTCTGATTCATGTTCGGGTGCAGATTAAGGAGTATGAATTATGGATCTCATTCGAAGATAGCGGTATCGGCTTGTCCAAAAACGAGCAGCGTAAGATTTTCCGCATGTTCCATCGCTCACCGAGGGCTGAAAAGCAAGCTGTGCCAGGAACTGGAATTGGACTCTACATCGTCCGATCTATCGTGCAAAGCCTGGGGGGACGAGTCTGGGCTCAAAGCGAAGGACAAAGTAGGGGCTCCGTCTTCACAGTGGCTTTCTCCCGCGAATGCATCTTGAGCTATTGAACGGCAAAGACTATGTTGATCGTCATCTCAGACTGCGCTTGACTTTGCTGCCCCAAAAGCGTCGAAAGGACATATGCTTCCAGGATCGAAACATATCTTGCTCGTCGAAGACGAACCGCACCTGGCTTTCAATATGGAGCTGAACCTCCATGCGGAGGGCTATCGAGTCACCCTAGCCAAGGACGGTCTTGAAGCTTTGCAAAAGTATGAGACCGAGGGTCCCTTTAGTTTAATCATTCTGGATGTCATGCTGCCGGAAATGAACGGTTTCGATGTAGCCGCTCACATACGGGAAAAGGATAAGATCACGGGTATCCTCATGCTCACGGCGCGGGCGGCAGAGTCTGATGTTATCCAGGGGCTCGAGCGCGGCGCTGATGATTATATGACGAAGCCCTTTAGCCTTCAGGAATTGCTGCTACGGGTCAAACGGATGGCAGATCGAAGCGAACTCCTCAGTTCGGTCCGCATGCCGAGCAGCGGTGCGCGCATCACTTTTGATGAGGTTGTTTGGAATCCGGATACCTTCGAGCTCGAAGGCCCCCACGGTCGGGTCATTCTTACAGCACTCGAAGCGAAGGTGCTCACCGAGTTCTTGGATCACCCGCATGAGATCTTGAGTCGCAAGCATCTTCTGACCCGTGTCTGGGGAGTCCACGGTAATGTAGAAACTCGTACCGTCGATAACTTTATCATGCGACTGAGGAAGTACGTAGAAAAAGATCCTTCGCAGCCCTTGATACTGCAAAGCGTTCGAGGTCGCGGCTACAAATTCAGTGCGAGCCTCAAGAAAGGAGATTGACGTGGAACTGGCCTTTGAGAAGTGGCACGGTAACAAAAATGATTTTATTCTGACGTGGTTCAACCATGACCAGGTGACCTTCGAGAGTTTGCGACGCCAGGCTCCTGCCTTGTGTCAAAGGGATGGGAGCGGTATCGGTGCCGATGGCATCCTGGTCCTTCACACCAAAACAGCCCGCGACCTACTCCCTTACAAATTAAGCATCATCAACAGCGATGGTTCCTTGGCCCAAACATGCGGCAATGGCATTCGTTGCGCGGCCCTGAGCATCCTGATGCATCACCAAGAAGCGGAACAAAAGGTCGATCTTCCCGAGGCCGTAGAACTGCAGCTCGAAAGCAGCGCTGTCTCCTGTCGCTATCTTGGTCTTCTGCACGCTGTCCGTTCGGGACAACTGCCGCTCGTAGCCGTCGAGATGGGGCACCCCCTTATCAATGAGGCGAATTCCGATTATCAAGCTGTGAAGACGTTTGTTGCAAAGAAAGCTCAGGAATTGGGTCTAGCGGAGCTGCAAAAAGATTGGTCGCTGGTTTCGATCAGCAATCGGCATCTCGTCTTTCAATTGGATCAAGTCAGTCGCGACTTGATTCGTAAGGTGGGACCGGCCTTCCAACAGTCGGAACTTTGGGACGGCATCAACGTGCACATCTGCACATCCAAGGCCCCACAGGACCACGATCGTCGCCTTTCGGCCCAGCAGCTCGGCAGCGCCATTGACGAGCTCTACGAGGTCTTTGTCTGGGAACGTGGTGCAGGCGAAACCCAGGCTTGCGGCAGCGGTGCTTCAGCTATCGGCGCAGCAGCCTTCGCCTCGGGTCTGAGTGAGCGCTCCCAGTGGCTGGGCATCGATATGCCGGGCGGTCGTCTGTATATCAAACAGAGCGATTCCGATGATCCTGTGACCCTGGCGGGTCCAGCACAACGTGTGTTTCGTGGTCGGGTTCAGATCTAAGCTTGGGTCGCACGCATGGATGAAGAATTAGCATTAAAACTACTCCCTTTGGTGAATGGACTGCGGGCCTACCATCGGCACGAGGTGCATGGTCTTGAGCATATCCCCAAACGGGGTCCTGCTTTGATTGCGACCAACCACAGCCTCGCAACCTACGATATGCTGCTGCTTATGGCGGCGGTGTATGAGTATAACGGACGAATGCCCAGGTCTTTGATTGATCGTGCCTTTTATGTCATGCCAGGCCTCGGCGAGCTGATGGAACGACTCGGTTGCATTGTGGGTCATCCCGACAGCGCGATGAGCTTATTGGAAAATGGAGAGATCATCTATCTCGCTCCGGGTGGGATGCGCGAATCCCTTAAGCCTCATACCGAACGCTATCAAATCTACTGGAACAAGCGTCGCGGTTTTGCTCGTCTTTCGATTGAAACCGGAGCTCCCGTGATCCTAGCAGCCTGTCCTCATGCCGATGATATCTACAAGGTCTACGAAAACACCCTGACCAAGTGGGTCTACAAAAAGTTTAAGCTCCCCTTGTTCTTCGCAAGGGGCCTAGGCCCCACGGCTATACCCAGGCCTGTTAAGCTCGAGCACTTTCTCAGCGCTCCGATTTATCCGCCCAAACCTGCTTCGGATCCCGCAGCTTTAAAGCGTCAGGTGTATCATTATCACAAGCGTATCGTGCAGAAGATGAATACAATGCTAGCCGAAGGTCTCGTTCCCAGTTCAGGAGCCTTATTCTAATGCGACGCCTTTGGGAGCATATCTGTGCCTTTGTCCTTGGGCTGATGGCTGGGACCGTATTTCTTTTGGCGTTCTACGAACCGAGTCGCAGCTGGCCAGCCGAGCTTCTCGTGCGCGACGATCGACCGGAGAAGGGTGCGGATGCCATCTTGCTCTTGATGGGGAATGCCGCCGATCGCGTCCCGCATGCTGCGAAGCTGTGGCGGGAGGGGTATGCTCCGAACATTGTTTTGGTCGAAAGCGAGAAGACGAAGCTATCTCAGTTGGGACTTGTGCCGTCGGATGGCGAAATCGCCTTTCAGTTTTTGCTGCGTCTAAAAGTACCCAAGGAACATATCATATTTGACCGTAAATCAAGCGCTAGTAGCACAATCGAGGAAGCCGATGCCATTTACAGCTTAGTCAAGCAAGCACTTCCCGAGGCTAAACGTTTGATCATCACCACTAGCTGGTATCATTCCAGTCGGGCGCATTGGATCCTCGCGAGGCGCAATCGTCACGGCTTCGATCTTGAATCACAACCGAGCCCGACGCCACGGCAGTGGTTCGAACGCGAAGAGGCTTTCTTAAACGTCTTCCAAGAGTATCTGAAATGGCCTTTCTACCTGTGGCACTATTCTCTTTAAATCCGCACGACTCCCGTTCCATCTTCGCTAGGTCGTACAGCCGATTGGCAATTTGCGGCTGCTGACGCCCCTAGAACATTGTTTAACTGAAGAAAATGACGTTCCTGTTTTCTGTCTTTTCTCCTTGGTCGAAGCCTTTCTTGCAGAAAACACTCAGATGTTCGTGCAGACAGCGGCCGAGGGTCCGCTGCATTCCTGCCGGATCCATCGGCTCCTCAGTTTGATTTCCGGCATGCCATTGCCTTTTATACCTTAATCCCCTGGAGACTTTTGTGTATCAGGGCTTCATGTCGTAGGCCCGCTCGATCACGGCTGCCATGTCTGGCCCCTTCCAGTGGGGTTCGATCCAGCGAGGCTGTTGCAGCTTCCAGTTCTTGGCGGGTCGACGCCAGTGTCCCCGCACCATAAACCGATAGAACAGCTGCCGACCCGAAGGAGCTCTCACCAAAGCCTGCATGCGTCGCAGGAGTGACAATTGAATCTTTCCTGGCAGGAAGAACACCGTTTCCGAACTCAAGACTGGTGCCTGCGTGCCTGCAGGATTCTGCTTTGAATGGCCAGGGCTCGGAGTCCGCATTTCTACCTTGTCTTGCATACTGGTCGCGTAGAGCAAAGCATTCACAACAATATCCTGCAGTTCAAGATAGGGCTCCACGGCTGGCCCCACACTCTGGGCATCCTCAGTCTGTCGCGTCGAGGAGCGAAGCTTCTCCTTCGGCTTCAGTCGTATCACTCTCTCGACGACCCTTGGCAACTCTGATCCTAATGCATCAAACGCAAACGACAGTCTGATCAGCCGGTCTTGATCACTGATTCGTTCGGAGACATACACCGTCGCGACACGCAGTATAAAGCCACGCTGGGGCGCCTCCTTATCACGCGCCAACCATCTCTCAGCCAGAGAGAGGACCAGCCGATCGGTGAAAACAAGGGCCAAGGCTGGGAATGGCAATCTCAGGTCAGTGCTAGGAAGATCAATCTCGGTTTGGGCTAACATATAAACCAAAGACTCATCGACCCAGAATGTCTTGCGTCTGTGGAGGTCATGATTGCTCGCAGCTAAAATTTCTGCCACGAGGTCTGCTTTCTTCATGTCGAACAGCTGCTCCGCATCCGTCAGATACCGTCGAACTCCAAGATGATCTTGAAGATCGCCTTCGTGAAGGATGCTTGTTCGATCATCAAATTGGGGCTGCTTTCGCAAACCACTCGCTAGTTGAACACACAACTCTTGGAATCCCTCGCGAGCCTCTGCCCAGCGCTCGTGAGCCAACGCCGGAGGATGATCTGACTTGATTCCATCGGACAGCCCAAGTTCATCCCACATCCAAGAGGGATCGTATGCAGGTTCGTTGCGACGAAGGGCATCCTGGTAAAATCCCTCCAGTTGTCTAATCAGCTGAGCCAAAGCTGGCTTTAATTCGGGCATGCTGGCTGCAGCACGCGGACTGTGACCCTTAAGTGCCGGGATACTCTCATCCAACCAACGTCGATAGTGCCGAGCCTGTGTATCAAGCACAAAAGCTTCGATTTCGGCTGATTCCTCCTGGTCGGGGAAAAACGAGGCTGACGTCTGACCCTTGTTTTCAGCCAGTCGAGAACGAAGACTCTCGGTAAGATCCTGGTGAGAGGCGTTCCGATAGACCAGAGCTGTCCCGGCTAGCCCCTCCAGAATCTGCCTCAAGCGCTCCGCTCGTTCCAGGGAGTTCACTTCGGCTTCGAACGCATCATCCTTGAGTGTCATGTGACCCAAGCTCCAAGAATCTCCCGATTCCTTGGCCACAGTCCAGTTCCAGGATGAATCCGAGTCACCACGAGTGATCCCTTCCTGAAGAGCTTTTTGCCCATCCAACGCCTGTCTCAAAGCTTCGACGTTGTGAACTACAAAGTAGAGCTTCGTCAGCAGGATCTCTTCGCCGTCCGTATTGGCTAACTTGGGAATCGGTGGATTTCGTAGACACGAATACCATAGCGAGTGGATAAAAGGTACCAATTCCTTCCAATGCCTCTTATCCGGAGTCCCAGGCTGGTTCTCCTGGTAGGCACTCATCGCTTGACTTATTTCCGCCAGAATGTGTCTCTGGTACAAAAATGGAATAGGAAGACAAGAGCCGTCGATCTCCGGTTGCCCCGAGACCCCGGCGGAGACGATACGCAAGAATAGAAAGTCCCCTTTCTTGATATGCTGCGATCCCATTTTTTCATGGACTTGAACAGTTGAACCATCCAAAACATCCTGAAAAACGATCGACACACCAGGTACGACATCAAGGGTCTCGTAAAACTTCAAGCAGGAATCTCGCATCACTTCAAGATACGTCCGTTCCCCGCTGGTGATGGATCGATCCTGACTTAGCAAACGATCGACCACGCGATCGCCTTCAGGGAAGTATTGATCGAAGAAAAACCAATCATCATAGATCGCCTCACCGATCTTGTCCCATTCTTCGTCCAACTCGTGATCAGTTGTAAGAGCGTCATCAGGGACTTGATCAAAAAAGTAAATAAAGGCGTCTTCATCTTCCTTACCTAGATATTTTTCGGTAAAGCGCAGTAGCTTTTTGCTTGCCGACAATCTTTCATCGAAACTATAAGTGAAACGAGCCGATTCCTTGGCTAGACAGCACTTTTTGTATTTCAAGCCACTTCCACAAGAACACAATTCGTTTCTACCTTGCTTCCCCAAAGATAGCCTCCTTCCTCTTCTTCGAATCAGTATGAAACCGATGATTTCTATCGAATAGGAGGGGCGAAATCCCCGTCCTCTCACACCACCGTAAGTATGGATCCGTATACAGCCGTCTGTAAATGATCTCCTAGGATCTTTTTTCACACAAGAGTTGATTGTCAAACAGGCAAGGTAAGCCGAAAGAATGTCGCGTCCCACTCGAAGACCACAAGTGTTGCAGATGTATAGGCGCTGACTCAGGGGCTTGCGCTCTTTTGCTCCACAAACATAGATCTGTGACAGACAGGTTTGATACGTGTCGATGAGTTCGCCGCGACCTTCGAGCTTTTAGCTGTTCGGAAAAAAGATGCCTCAAGGCTAGCCGGGCCAGTACCCCCAACCGATCGTCCGTACCTTTTTTGAAGGGCCTTGTAACGGATATGTTCGAGCTTGATGACGGTTTCAAGCTGGAGAATATCATGGGCATGATGCCCAATGGCGCACGTTCGCCAAGCAGCGATCCCGCGGTCCAGGCCTCGCTTGCGAGCGGCATCAGGCCCTGCAGAACTTCCTTAACGCAGGCTCACTATGCTCGACTATTTTCGAGCATAGTCCTTAATGGAGAAGCGGCGGACAGGATATTGTGGGCAAAGGAGCACCTTCACGTCATATAGCGTCCGTTTGATCCCGAATCGGTACAACCCGCTCCTTTAAAAAACTCTTATGGGTGGGGCTATTCCACCACCATCAGTCAGTATTCCGAGGCTGCAAAGAGCTCAGCCTTAGCTGCTTTTCAATGAGGTCTAGGGGTGCCCCAGTGAGCTCATGCAGTTCTTGAGCACTGTACTGTCGATTCCCCGGACGCTGAAGGAGAGTTCGCACAAACTCGACCTGAGCCTTCTGGATGCCCTCTAGCTTACCTTGCTCAATACCAGGCTTGATACCCAACTGCTTACCTTGCTCTATACCCAACTGCCGTCCCTCTTCCCGGGCTTCAACCTGCAGGCGGAATTCCAAGTAGTTCAGAACGAAAAACCACATACGATGCTTTGGGTCCACCGTATGTATGGCGGCGACCCCGTCGCAGCTGACCCACAAAAATTCTAGCCCAGTGGCAAAGAGCGCGTGCCCGTCGGCATTGGCGCGTTGTTCGGGACTCTTCCTGCGCTGTAACTTAACTCGAGCTCATTGGCAGAAGCACAACCCAATTTTCGCCAATCATCACCTGCGCTCGAAGCGCTCCCAAATCAACCGACCCGTCATCGGTTCCGTCTCTTGAACAGCCTCCTCCGGAGCCTCCTCCACCTCTGCATCATCGTCCTCGAGCAAACCGCTAGGTCCAAGGAAAGTCAAAGGTTGCGTCCCAAACTGTTTTCGAGCCAATACGGAGCAACAAAGCCAAGGGGATAAGCCGACACCAAAGGAGCTGGACTCTGAGGCACGCTCATACAGTGTTAAAAAACCTGAGGCAAACAGAGTGAGAAGCGGAGTCTCTGCGATCAGGCGATGAAAAGTCTGCTCTATCACCTTGGTCTGAATCGAGAGTGTCGGATGGATAGAAACCTTACGTCCCTCCCGATCCACGATTTGATAGGCTTGTTCCATCAGTTGATGAGCTCGGTCCAGACCATCTTGAAAACGTTTTTGGTGCATCTCCACTCGAACTTGCTGCAACCAATCGCACCCTACTCTGCAAGCATGCAAAATGTCAGCAAATGGACCCACTTCCTTCGAATAGATCCCCGTTTGGTGAAGGGGTGAGGACTGGATCTGCGGTTTGCCATGTTCCTGTCTGAGCAGAAATTCCAGGTGCAATTTAGCACTCATGAAACCCTTTGATTCCTCTTGCCGATAGCTGCTCGTGCCTCGATTCATCTGACATGTCAGCTGCTGCTCAATCGCTGCCATTCTTCGACATAAGTCGAGGATCTGTCGCTCATCCTGTGTCGAATGATCAAGAGTCAAGGTTTCGACAGCATCATACATCGCCAATTGAGTCTTAATCAGTCGTCGAGTCAAACGCCAAGACACATGTCGCCTTCTCAGGCTTGATTCGTTGCTCGAACGAGACCCAGTTTGATTCGAGCCTAGAAGCAGGATTTCCAAATCTCCCTGCGCAAGCGCCAATCGCCTACCAAAATCATAACAGAATCCGACTTTTGGATGAATTCTCGCAAGACTACCAAGGGCCTGAAGGCGAACCAGACGAAGATTGTAGGTGTTCAAACTCTCACGTCGGCGAGGCGTCAGGCCCTTAAGTTGCAGGACCACAGCGATGTCCGAGATCACTTGACCCAAAGCTGCCGCAGCAGATTCTAATGCCTCGATGACGGGCGTCGGAAGGACTTCTGGCTTCGCACTTCGTTCACACCGCAACTGAAAGCCCCGGGACAGAGATTGGTGCGGCTTCAAAATGTCGAAGAGTTCTGTCAGCGGTAGAGCCGGCAAAAGTTCCTCAAGCACAGAAAGATGAGCCTGATCCTGTTCGAATCCCCCAACCTGTGCATAGGTGTTCCAATCGATGCGCAAACACTTTGGCTCCCAATGCAACCAAGGCGAATGCTCTAGGCAAAAAGTCAAAAGAGACTTCAACGATGCACTCTCACCGGAGACTTGAATAGGAAGCATCAGTGTATCCGTCCTTTCCTGAGCACAGCAGATTCGTCGTGGACTTCCAACCGGGTGGGGGTGAACCGTCTCGATGGATCGACCAGTGCGAGAAAACCTTCGCGATCGACGAGAGTATCTCCAAGGGTTTCCGTCTCGGTACCTCCAAGCAAATCGATCGCTAGGCTGCGCTTTTGTTCAAAGATTCGATGAATAGACTCTTCAATCGTGCCCATGGCGGTCAGAGTGTGGGCAAATACGGTCCGATCCTGACCGATACGGTGCGCCCGATCAGTTGCTTGATCCTCAACGGCTGGATTCCACCAACGATCCAGGTGAATCACGCGATCGGCGCCTGTGATGTTAAGGCCACTACCACCGGTCTTTAAGCTCAGAATCAGTATAGGGGCCGCCTCTCCACTCCTCTTGAGCTGGCAGCTTTCATTGAACTCATCCACAATTTCAAGACGCTCTCGAGTCGATAGCCCCCCATGAATAAAGGGAGTCACCACACGACTCTTCTGATCCAGAACTCGCCGCACCAATTGCGCTGCACCCAAGTATTGGGTGAATATCAAAATACCGCGACTTTGCTGCATCAACTCTTCCAACAGGCCCGCGAGAGCCGTCAGCTTCCCACTTCGCGCCAACCAGGTTTCATAGCTTTCACTGTGCGCCATCTTCTCCCGCAATCTCTTTTCGACGCCTCGTCGAACAGCGAGATCGACGCCTTCCATAGCTGCATCCACTTCAGACGTGTCACCTATGTCCCTGTCACTCCCTAAAAAGAGTTCTGGATGAATGCAAATCTGCTTGAGATGCAGCAGAGCCTTCATATAGCGAGCCCGCTGTGCAAAGTGTTCAAGAGTCGCAACATCTTCACCTAGCACTGTTTCCAACACCGCCTCATACAAGACGCTTTGTTCTTGGGATAGTTCATAGGACAAATCAAGGTGAACTTTGTCAGGCAGACCCAAAGCGACTTTCGCGTCTGTCTTGACTCGTCTCAAGACGATAGGGCTGAGGCACTCTCGCAGTGGTGCAAGAAGCATGTTCTTATGTTCAGACAATCGAGCCATCGACAGATAAGCCAGAAAATCGTTCTGAGAGCCAAGATACCCTGGGTTGAGCCAGTCGATCAGCGACCAGAGTTCGGATGCTTTGTTTTCGACCGGCGTGCCTGTCAAGGCCATCCGATGACGACTTTTCAGCCTGTTGGCGACTTGATTGATCTGGGTTCCTGCATTTTTGATGATATGCGCTTCGTCTAGGATCACGAGATTCCAAGAGTGTCGGGTCAGTTCGTCCTGGTCGAGCCGAAGGCGTGGATAGGAGGTCAAATAGATGTCAGCGCTATCGCCAATCACAAGATCCTGTTCACCGTACATTACCACCCGTAGATCTTGACCAAATCGCTCGAACTCCCGCTTCCAGTTTTCAAGAAGGGTTTTAGGAGCCACCACCAGAGAGGGTAACTCTTTGTCGTTCATGACGCGCAGCAAGGCTATCGCTTGCAGTGTCTTCCCTAGCCCCATCTCATCAGCAAGACACACTCCATGCCCGAGCCGAAACCTTGCAAATCCCCACGCCAAGCCCTCCTTCTGATAAGGTCTCAGTCGGTCCTGAAGATCAGGCAGGGAATCCTGCAGTAGTTCTGTGCCTAAGGGGTCGAGAATCTGAGCGTCCAACTGTTCGAGCACAGGCATAATCCGTAAGGCCAACTGTTGGATGTAGTCTTCAGGCTCCAGAGACGCAGCTGTCTCCCTGATCGCAAGTTGATGAATGCGCCAAATGTCGGAAACACTGATATTCTGAAACTTGGCGTAGACACGTTTTCGCAGTATGAATTGATCAGTTTTGGCCAGATAGACCTTTTCATCAATGCACATGCCCGAAGCGAGTCTGTAAAAGCCGGACTTGGTCTTGACTGCCCCAAACCACTCCGACTCTTCAATCGCCTGTCCCTCGACTTCAAAGTAGGGTTTGGCTTCAAATCGGAGTCCTGCCGCAAAGGAATCGAGAAGGGAGGCCGAGGACATCGTGGGTTTTCTTGATGCAATGAGCTGGGCAAGACTTTCCAAACCGATGCCATCCTGAATTGCATCGAGATAGATAAACCGCACCGAAAGTCTGACATCAGCAGCGGCAATCCCCCCATCGACAATCTCGATCGGCCATTGGCGAGAATTCATGGTGTAATCGAGAGCATCATACATGCGACTCAAGGGATTTTTGGTCCAAGGACAGATACCCAAAAGCCAATCGTAAACCTGGAGCCAAGTGTCTGGCTTCGCAGATGTCAAAGCTTCGGGGCCGATCGTCGACTCAAGCGCTTCCCATTGCTCGCTCGATAGGTGCAGACGACCCTTGGCAAGGACTTCCGGGCACAGAAATAGTTCAGGAAAGGACAGGAGTGTCTTCAGAAAATCGACAGTCTGCCACACGCGTCCGTGAGGCCAGATGATATCGCGGCTCTCGTCGGCATAGAAGCTCAAGACTGAGTCGGCCCGGGGTTCTCCTGACTCTCTACGCAGTGAAGGTAAATCTTCAAATCTCTCATGAAGGCCCGGGTATTTCTTCACTCGACGATTCTCAGGAATCGCTGCGACGTGGGGCCGAAGCACTTTAGGTTCGATAACAACGCCAGTCTTATGGGTTGAGCTCGACTCGTCTCGATCTGAGCTCAGATCCCTCCGGAGGAGCAGAGTGCCGCCTTCCGCGATGGGACGAGAGGGGAACTGATCGAAAGCCACAGCCAGTGAGGAGGTATCGCTGAAGCGTCGCGAGCGAGCGTCCGCCAACGCTGTGTCAAGCGCATGGCCATGCCTTTCCGTCATGAGGCCTGGGCTTGAGTTTACAATCTGCTTCCAGACAAACTCGACGGCGAGAGACATCCTCAGAGACTGTGATATTGCCCAGCTTTTCGCACTCCTCTGGTAGGTGTAGCCTCCTTGGGACTCACGTTCCATGGTTACACCTTCAGGCCAAAAAGCCTCAAATCCTGGGTTCGAAGCAAGGCCCTGTGCGAACTCCAGCGAACGGCTCGCACCAAGCTCAGGAATCAGAATCCATCTTTGGATTCCGCTTTTGCTGAGCTCTTCCCTAAGACTCAAACCATGCGCTTGTCCCAAAAGAATCTTCGGGTCGGCAAGGGCCTCGCGCGCTAAAGTCTCCTCTTCGACGATTTTCTTGAGGTAGGCGCTCCAATTCTTACTCGGCTTGTAGTTGGGATCAAAGGGCCGTCTCGACGCCGAGGATAAGCTAAGAATTTGGTGCAGTTCGGAGCGACTCAACGCGACTCGGTCATGGCTCTCTACAGCACGGTCTATGGCGTCATAAAGATCACCCAACAGCTGAAGGAGCGCGTGGAAACTCTGACTGAGCAAACCAGGTTTTCGGGATTCTACATCAAGCAGTCGAGTGAGCTCCTGCCTTGGATTCTCAATCCTTGTGCCGATCCCGCGATAAACGCGCCATGACGGTCGAGCAGCTACTCGCGCGAGTTGATCCCTTGCGACATCTCGTGAATAGACGTCACTGTCTTCGGAGAGGACGCGGTCGATCACAGAAGCCGATGGTAAAGGACACGCCGTGTTCAAAGCGGGGCAGCGGCCTCGATAAACAGTGGTCTGGGAGACATCCCACCCCACCTCACGCAAGACCTCTTGCAGCGCACCATCCGCCCAGAGTGCTTCGACCTGACGGAGGTAATCCGCGGGCTTGAAGCCCTTTAAACCCAGTCCGGAGATCAGCGGAAAAACCACAAGGTCCCCGCATGCGTCGATCCCACCATGCAGAGTCAGATCACCCGCATCTCTGAGGTAGAGTCGACTGGGTAAGCGAGCAGCTTTCGGTTTGTTTGATGTCTTAGACGCACGGCTTGGCTCAGGCGATCGTGATAGATCTGGCATGGTGTGTCTCCTCGCGGATCATAGGCTTCTCATGCCTGCTTTATAGCTTGGTGGGGCGTTCTGCGTCCATCTTTGATCCGAGGGATCGAAGATCTTGGCCTGAACCATCTGTCTACGGAGGAAATAGACTAGGGGATTTATCCGTTCTTTTAAACCTATCCACATCTGATCATGCCCACTCAAGCGGCACATGCTCAGAGTCGGTGTTACATTCCTGCTTCGACACGCCATGACTCGTAGACCACCGAGCTGGTCTCGCCAGAAATGGAGCGGCGGATCCCGGCCAACCTGAGTGACATCCTCTCGGGAATCAATTCCCGAGAGGATGTCATAGTCAGTGCTTCTATTGCTCGAGGGAACACAATACTCCCCGAAATTATGGTGGGTTGGGAATTTCGATATCGAATATCGAATCGCCAATGTCAATGATTATATTGGCAATTTCAACAGATCTAGAAATCTCGACGCACTAGAGCCTACATCAGTCCTTTCAGACCTTCCTTAACGGAGGCTCGCTATGTTCGACTATTTTGGAGCATAGTCCTTATGGGTAAGGAAAGTAGCGAGGAGGGCGGAATCCAGCGCTGGTATTCGCTAGCGCGAAACCTTAGCTGCTCACCTTGACCTCCCTTTGAAGGAAGAGGATTGCAGCGAGCTTCTGTTCAAGACGCTTTTGCCCGTTGCATGATACAACGCATAATGGCCACGAAGGGATAATTTGTGACCCGATCGGAACTGGTCGTCGAATTCGGGGAAATCTCGAAAGTGAGATACTCAATGGAGAGAGTGTCTCCTTCAAGGCGTTCTGTAGAAGTCAGGCGGAAACCGTTTGCCTCGAACTGAGAATAGAACGCATTCTTTCGAAGATAACTGTCTAACTTGATGGGACCCTCATCGATTAGAAAAAATCCCCTCGAGAGATCGATCGTCAGGAGTTTGTAATCCTTGAGCACCGGAAATCCGCCGAACTGGAACGATGTTTTCCACACAAAATCCTTTGTACCTTGGATTGGCTGCACCACTCTCTCGCCACGGAAAGACTGGGAGAAACCCGAACTAGGGTCATCATTTGTGCAGGAGCCACGAAACGTCCCGATCCAAGGAACAAGTTCTGAAGGAACCCCCGCTGCCATCGAGTTGCTGGCTCCCAAGCTCCCCACAAGCAACAGAGCTACGATGTTGGTGCGTGAGAATACGATATGCTTCATAAAAGACTCCTCGTTTGAGTATACTAAGAAATCTTCTACGCGAGGTTGGGATCGATGTAAAGGAATCCAAGGTCCGAGCCGAATTCATCGATCGGGTGAACATGCCATGTCCGCTCAATCGTTTCCATGTCGAACAGAGCCGATTTTTCGCCGATGATCGACCCTTCCCGATCTGAGCTCAGGCCCCTGCGGAGGAGCAGGGTACCGCCTTGTGCGATGAGACGAGAGGGGAGCTGATCGAAAGCCACCGCCACCGAAGAGGTATCGCTAAGACATCGTGAACGCACGTCTGCCGAAACTGAGTCAAGTCCATCGTTCTGCGTGTCGGCCTTGATAGCGGACCTCGAGCCTACAATCTGCTTCCAGACAAACTGGACGGCGAAAGTCATCCTCGAGGATTGTGATTCCACATAGCTTGTCTCACTCCTCTTATAGGATTACCTTCCTTGTGACTCACCTTTTGTGAGCGGAAGCCGCCCCCCAAGGGAGCCCTCGCTTTCAAGTTGGCGATCGAATCTTTTCGTAAGCTGCCATAGGCCCTGTGACATCTTCTGACATTTTCACGGCCAGTCAGTTTGCTTCCATTCTTCAGCTTCGATCTTTCGGAGGATGCAGGCTCTGCTTCAGTAGCTCTTCGATGAGCTCCAACGGCGCCTGCGTGAGATCGTGAAGTTCCTGCGCAGAGTACCTTCGACTGCCCCGAAGATGCCGGAGGTAATGGATCTGAGCTTCTCGGATCCCCTCGTGCCTACCTTGCTCGATGCCCAGCTGCTTACCTTGCTCGATGCCTAGCTGCTTACCTTGCTCGATGCCCAGCTGCTTACCTTGCTCGATGCCTAGCTGCTTACCTTGCTCGATGCCCAGCTGCTTACCTTGCTCGATGCCCAGCTGTTGGCCTTCGGCAAGCCCCTCCTGTCGACCCTCTTCCCGGGCGTCTACCTGCAGGCTATTCCAGTCAAGAAGCGCCTTCTCCCGCATCCGGGCTAGCTGACGCTTCTCCTCGCTCGCGGATATTTTCCTTAGTTTTTCGTCAGCTTTAGCCAACTCTGGATCGCTCATCAGAGACTCCCCGGCAGGATTCAACAGAAACTTGCTTTGCTTCCATCCTTCAGCTTTGATCTTTCGAAGGATGCAGGCTCTGCTTCAGTAGCTCTTCGATGAGCTCCAACGGCGCCTGCGTCAGATCGTAGAGTTCCTGCACAGAGTACCTTCGACTGACCAGAAGATGCCGAAGGAACTGGATCTGAGCTTCTCGGATCCCCTCGTGCCTACCTTGCTCGACGCCCAGCTGCTTACCTTGCTCGATACCCAGCTGCTTACCTTGCTCGATACCCAGCTGCTTACCTTGCTCGATACCCAGCTGCTTACCTTGCTCGATACCCAGCTGCTTACCTTGCTCGATGCCCAGCTGCTTACCTTGCTCGATGCCCAGCTGCTTACCTTGCTCGATGCCTAGTTGTTGGCCTTCGGCAAGCCCCTCCTGTCGACCCTCTTCCCGGGCGTCTACCTGCAGGCTATTCCAATCAAGAAGCGCCTTCTCCCGCATCCGAGCTAGCTGACGCTTCTCCTCGCTCGCGGATATTTTCTTTAGTTTTTCCTTAGCTTTAGCCAACTCCGGATCGCTCATAAGAGCCTCCTGCAAAGTCTTATCGGTAGGATTCAACAGAAACTTGCTCCACATGGCAAGCCCCTTCTGCTCCGTGATCCCATGCCAATTTGAATTAAAAAGCTGCGGCAGTTCGATAAAGTGCAGCTTGAGATAAGGCAATATCAGATGGGCTTGATGAGCGTGGGTAATGTGCAGAGTATGCAGGAGCAGTGCCTCTTTCATCTCTCGAAACTCCAGATAGTTGAGAAAGAAGATCGCATACGATGTCTTCAGTCCGCTGTATGCATACCGACGACCTCTCCGCAACTGCCCGGAAAAAATACGAGCCCAATGGTACAGAGCCCTCGCTCGCGTGTCGCGACGATTGGCCATCTGCATCTCCACATTCACCAAACGACCATCATCAAGTTCGGCTAGGATATCCAGAATCGTGCCCTTATCATCGTGGGCCTGGAGGGGAATCTTAGGGTTCAGCACCTTCGCCGATACGATCGGAGGCTCGTGGCAGACGACACAATTCAGGAGACGCACAAGCATCGACTCCGAGTCTTCATCAGAAAATAGCATCTTGAATACGATATCGATCTTGGGATCGAGCAGGTCCTGGGTCATCGGAACCCCCTTCTCTAGCAGAAACCAAGCTAGGCTTTGCCAGATCTGGGTCGATAGGTCCTGTGACATCTTCTGACATTTCCACGGCCAGTCAGTTTGCTTCTATTCTTCAGCTTTGGTCTTTCGAAGGATGTAGGCTTTGCTTCAGTAGCTCTTCAATGAGCTCCAACGGCGCCTGCGTGAGATCGTGAAGTTCCTGCGCAGAGCACCTTCGACTGACCAGAAGATGCCGAAGGAAATGGATCTGAGCTTCTCGGATCCCCTCGTGCCTACCTTGCTCGACGCCCAGCTGCTTACCTTGCTCGATACCTTATGCGCTCACCGGCGCTCGCTTCTGAAGGCGGGGCTTTTCGCGACGGACTGGGATAAACGGGCTCGCTCGAACCATGGCTCTCTGAGTTCTGGGACACCCCAGGAAACCTATCAAGGCTCCGTGAGGTGCTGAAAGCATACGATCAAGCTTTAGATTTTTGGACCATTTGCTCGACGAGTTCACGCGGTACCAAGGGGGGCTTTGTCAGCCAGTGCCCGCCATCCACAACAAGGGTTTCCCCAGTGATGAAAGACGCAGCATTCGACGCCAAAAAAACAGCGGAAAGTCCGATTTCTTCCGTAGCTCCGAAGCGTCCAAGCGGGATCGTTTTCTTGATCTTTTCTCCTGCCTCCCCTGGGGCAAGGCGCCGCATACCTTCCGTATCCCCAATAGGCCCAGGAGCGATACCGCAGACGCGGATACCAAATGGTCCCCATTCTGCCGCGAGGTTCATCGTCAAAGCATCGATACCCGCTTTGGCCGCCGACACATGGCTCTGGAACGGGGTCCCGACATAGTGAAGTGTTGCAGAGATATTCAAGATAAGACCTTTGCTTTGCTTGAGAAAGCTGAAGGCATGACGACACATATTGAACGTACCGTTCAAATCGATATCAATGACGGTCTTGAAACCATTGGGGCTAAGCATTTCAGGAGGACAGAGAAAATTTCCTGCAGCCCCATTCACCAGTATATCAATTCGACCAAGAGCGTCCGCCGTACTTTTAACAACCGCCTCACAAGCCTCAGGATCACGAACATCTCCCGATCGATAGTGAGTCCGTACCCCCAGTTTTCCAAGCTCTTCGCAGGCGGCCTTCAAGACTTCTTCGCGTCTGCCCATGATCGCAATATCGGCACCATGGCTTGCGAGGGCCTTGGCCACTCCAAAATTGATACCGCTACCCCCTCCCGTGATAAGGGCGACCTTGCCTTTGAGGATGTCATTCTTAAATGGGGAGTTCTGCATGAAAGCTCCTAATTCGAGGCGTTAAGTGATCGATGTGCTCATTCGAGAAAAACATGGGACAAGATCCGGGTCAAGCTCACCTCGCAAGTGTCAAAAGGTGTACGACTACCCTGTATTGCAGCACCACCCGTGCCAGACCCCCAGCATTGTCAGACGAACTCGAGTCTCGGTGGTAACGCCTTTTTGGCATTGACTTCCCTCCCCTCAACACTTAAACTCCCGTCATCGTATTTAGTAAGTCAGAAAAGTACTCTTGTATATCTCATGATAATAGCAGGTTATGTCAAACAGTTCCAAAGAGAAGTGGAAAAAACACAAAACAGACACCGCACTATCGATGCTTGGCAGACGCTCAATGATTCAAGCACCAACCAAGGCTCGGTAAGGCTCAGAATCGCAAAGGTATTTTGGCCCCAAAAACCAGAGTGGCTCCCCATTCGATCACTCTGAACCACAGATTGTGTCAAGTATCGCAATCTGTACGACAGATAGCTGTCCTGCCTGTCAGGGACAGGGTGAGACGCGCAACTTGCGCTCAAAATAGAAAAACAGAAATGGAATGCATAATTTGTGTAAGGAATGCCATCCCATGCGAGATCAAATAAAGCTTTTGCTAGTCATCACTGTCGCTTCAGCATTGGCGAGTTGTGGAGAAGGGATTGAAACTAGCCAAACGAAAGATGTTACAGATCCATTTGATCAAATCATAGGAACTGCTCGAGAGTTCTGGTTCTTCGAATCCCAGGAAGACGGACTGGGAAACTCCGAAAAGGGCCAGGTGAATCAGTTAAATTACTTTCCGCTTGAGATGCCGATCGGTCAGGAAGACTTCTTTTGGATCGGTTCCGATTCGCTACTGAACAACAATAACGTAACATTCTCAAGCTCAGCACTCCGATCCATCCAAAGAAGTGTCCCTGTCCTAGCTAAGGTGGATCTGTCGAACGGTTCATTCCTTCACCTACATCTCTACTCAGAATCTCTGAATAACCAAATCGAGGAACCTCGATGGTTTGCCGAATTTGAGCCCACCTTCGTGACCAAGAACACCACAGCACAAAACCTTGGCTCGTGTAACGTTTCACGACCATTGTCAATCATGGTTTCAAATTCCTTGTCAAAGTTAGCCTGACCATTCCCGCTGCATGCAGCCTGTATCGAATCACCCCAGATATGCAGACACCAATAGACAATAGACA